>ENA-OSEO01000065-OSEO01000065.1-sediment-metagenome-genome-assembly--contig:-NODE-65-length-276188-cov-6.013538_pt1 | contig 276188 bp, 278 predicted proteins | sample MGYA00237883_ERZ534232 | MGnify/ENA metagenome assembly ERZ534232
TTTCCATCGAAAAAACAGGCAGATAATGACCATCCACTTTCTTTCAGTCAACTATCTTTTTGTTACGTACAGTGGCAAGAGTAATTCAACAAAATACAATCCTCATAATTCTCCTTAATTTCTTATGGCGTATAACGTGGCTTCTCCTGCGACGCCTTTTAACCGGGCATTAAATTTTCGGTCAATATGCAACTTGTCTTTCAGATGGGAAAGAATTGATTCGGTTACGATCACCTCACCCTCTTTGGCTATTGATTGTATTCGGGCGGTGAAATTTACCGGAGCGCCTACGACTCCATATTTGGCGCGGGTTTCCGAGCCTATATTGCCCACAACTACCTTGTCCGCATGCACGCCGACACCCATGCTTAACTCCGGCAATCCCGCCGCTTTTCCTTCCCGATTGAAATCAATCATGGCTCGTTGCATCTCGGACGCGCAGTTGACCGCGGCTTTGACTTTTTCCGCGACAGGACCGTCGAGTGGATCAAAAAACACGAGCACGGCGTCTCCGAAAAAATCGACGATGATACCGTGATAGCGTTCGATTATGGAAATCATATGGCTGAAGTAGCGATTAATAATTCGGATGATTTTTTCGGGCTCAAGCGTCTCACAAAGCGGCGTAAACCCCCGCAGGTCGGACATCAAAATCGCGACCTCCCGTTTTATGCCACCGAGTTTGGCCGCGCTAGGATTATTCAGGAGTTCGTTCGCCACTGTTCTATCGACGTATCTCCCAAAGGTATCGTGCAAGAAATCCTTCTGTTTGAGTCCCTCGACCATGACGTTGAAGCTCTCGGTAAGCTGTCCGATTTCATCGCGTGATTTTACCTGAAGCGGCTCGCCGTAATCTCCCGATGCAATCCGCTGGGCTTTGTCGGAAACCACTCTTATCAGTTTTACCGTTTTTCCGGCGGAAGCCCTCACATACAGAAGGATGCCAGCAATGATAAGCGTACCGAAAAGAAAATAGTACATACGAAACTTCAGAATGGGGGCTAGAATTTTTTCTCTGGGCGCGAATACTATCAACGCCCAGGGCACATTTTTGAGCGCATAGAAACCGGCAACCTCTTTTTGTGGATCTTTATCGCTGAAAACCACACCATCGCGTTCGGTCCGGATAGCCTGCAAGATTTTCAGATTAAACGGATCTCCCCTTGCGCCCAGTTGCGTTTTACCTTCGTCCACCATGGCGGTGTGAGCAATATACCGCCCTGTGGAATCGACCAGACAGGCCTTATCCGCCTGCCACCAACTCAGCGAGACCACGTCCTTCATCAGATAGTCGAAATTCAACGCTACTTCGAATTCGCCGACCACTTCATCGTTGGAATCGATTAAATAGGATATCAGAGAGACAGTATGGGTTCCGATCTCGGGGTCGTATTTAGGGGAAGACAGTATTACTGGCCGACCTGAGCGGAAACGCATCATTTGATCTCTTCCTTCCATCATTTTTTGTCCTTCCCCTCCCATCATAGCCCCCATGGAGCCCCGCGACATCATATTGAGCTCACCGGGCTGGGGGATCCATTTTAGGTCCACCCGTTCCACTCCTTCCAGGGTCCGAAACTGCGATAGGAACCATTTCTGCATCTCTTGAGAAGGCTGATGGTTTTCGCCGGCCACTTTGATAAAAATGGACATCCACTCCATGGGCTTGTCCAATCGCATGGAGATCAGGTGCGCGGCCCTCTGTAGCTTGAGCAGGGATGATTCCTGCCATTGTTTGAAGATTTTCTCTCTCGCGTAAATAAATCCCAGCGATCCGGATAGAAGCAGCATGAGCGCAAGCGGGATAATAATTATAAAGGTAAGCCTTTGCTTGAGGCTCTTAAACATGGTTTATTCACATCCTTTCAGGAAAAAAATATATACAAACAAGGAACGCTTAATGTTCATAGTAACCGCAATGGATCGGCGAGGGGTAGTTTTTCCTTATGGACTTCCGTACTCTTTCCGTAACAAAGACCATTGATCGAAGAAAAAGCGATACGATAAAGTTCTTGGAAAACAGGCCCCTGATAACAGACAGAGAGTGGCAAGCATGGCGCCAAAACAAGCCGATCGCTGTAACTTGCTGAATTGTCGAAGATATAACTGGAGACACGCTGTATTCTTTTGAGTAGAGAGTCTAAGCAGATTCATTCAACTGGATACGCCTATATCCAGTTGAAGACGGATGCGAATTCGCTCTGGATCGCCAGTGGTTACGTGAGCCAGCAAACCATCGGGGCGCCTTTCCCTGAAAGCCAGGTCTTGCCATTTTGCGGCTGTGGCGCATCTCATGCATCCTTATCCCATGGAACCTGTGGCAATCCTCCTGATTTGAGACTAGATTGTCAGAATTGGACTCATGATGGAATCAGCCAACGGAACAGACATCGGGAAGAAGAGAAAAAGCAACCAGGACTCCGTACTCGCGCGAGAAGATAAGGGTGTTTTTCTGCTGGCCGATGGAATGGGCGGCCATGCGGGGGGCGAAGTGGCGAGCGCAATTGCGGTTGAAGAAGCGTACGCCTATCTTGATAAAGGCCTCGATCGTGGCTTGACTCATAAAGACATGGCCAATCTTTTGCGGGATTCGGTCATAAGGGCGCACAACGCCATAAAAAGAAAGGCCCAAGCGGATGAGAGCCTCACTGATATGGGCACGACGCTGGTGGAACTCGTCATAAAGGCGTCTGACGCCTACATCTGTCACGTGGGAGACAGCCGGGCTTATATAGCAAGAAACGGACTTTTCCAAATAACAGCCGACCATACTATCGATTTTTCTTTTCAGCGTTCCGAGAGTAGCGGAGACAAAAGCGGGCCATCCCGAAGGTCGCACATGCTCACGCAGGCGGTGGGCGTGTCCGATGAACCGATTCCAGATGTACATCATGTAGAGATAATGCCAGGCGACTTGTTTCTACTCTGTTCCGACGGACTCACGGACATGCTGACCGACCGGGAAATATATGAAGTACTGCGTGAATGTGGCGGTGATCTGAAGCTGTCCGTGAAGGGGCTTATTGAAGAAGCCAATAGAAAGGGCGGAAACGACAATATCTCGGTTGTACTGGCGCGCGTTGACTGAGCTTTTCCGCGACAGCCTGTTCAGTCGGCGCTGTTTTTCCCTTCATGATCACTGAGGGGCGGACTGCGCCGATACACTCAGGGCGCACCGGAAACCCACGTTATCGAAAGCTTCCCAGGGATTCCTCGATACCCCCGTGGGAAAGACCATGTATTGCTCCTCCTTTTCACCTTCCAGTCCTACCCATTCCCGCGCGTTAGCCGTCATTCCCCTGATTCCGAATTTATCCGCCAGGAACAGGCTTACCGGGGCAATCCTATTCGGCTCCTTTGGCTGCGGTGGAGTGGACAAAGGGGCGCTTCTTTGCATCATTTCCGCCATCATGTCTCTGACATCGGGTTCTTCCAGCGGCGGCGCTTGTTCATTGATAGCGCCATGTTCCTGAACGTACAACCATTCGCTCCGGGTAGGAAGTCTGCGGCCGTAATAGCGCGCGTACGCCGTGGCCCCGTATCCGGTAACCCTCACCACCGGATTAGCGGCGAAGGTGGGGTCTTGAATTTCAAACGCGCCCTTTCTGAAAACAATTGGTTCATATCCCTTGGAAACCGGTCCTAAAAGGAGCCATATTTCCGGTCCGGATTTCACCACTCCACCCTCCACCTTGATTTCAGAGCGTACGCTATTTAAAAAGATCACATATTGATGGTTGGTGACCTCAGTCTCGTCCAGATAAAACGGCGCAACCTCGATGGTTTTTCCTGCCTGCGCGCCGGTGTCTTCCGGCAAGGTTAGCTCTCCACCCGGAATCAGAGCCATGAGAACGCCATCTTGGGCCCTTACCGTCGAGGCTGGTTCTGCTGACGCAGGTGGCTGAACTTGAGGGGCCGCGGGCGTTTCGGGTGTGGATTTGGGGGCCGTCTCGGTAACCGCGGGCTGGGTTTCGACGGGAAGCGGCGGAGTTTGCTCACGATGATAAATGATATGAATAAGAATCGAAGCGAACAAGGCCACTGCGAGAAAACCCACGAATATGCGCTGATTGCGCTTGCGAACTTTGTGATCGACGGCTTGCGTCCCGGCGCCGGAAGCGGGGACATCGTCGCCCAGGATATCGAGCAGGTCCTGACGCAGCACCTGCACGGTGGAAATTCTCTCACTTAAATTTTCGGCGGTCGCCTGTCGTACGATCCGGTCCAGTTTTTTTAAAAGAGGTGTGTCAGGATTCTTCAGTTGGGCTGTCTTGAAAACATACGCAGTTTCCTTGGTAAGCGTTCCGGCAATGGCTTCGAACAATATCTTCCCGAGCGAATAAATATCCGCGCGGCCATCTGTCTCAGCCATGTCCACAAATTGTTCAGGGGCCTGATAGGGAGCCGTTCCGAAGATGTGATAGGATTGCGTAACCCGTCGCCACCTCGCGCCTCCCGCCAACCCAAAATCGGTGATTTTGGGGGTAAATCCGTCAATGAGAATATTTTCCGGTTTAAGGTCCCGGTGGACAATGTCCAAGACGTGGATGGCTTCCACTCCGTTTAAGACAGGAATAAAATAATTCCTGATCCACTTTTTTATCTTGTCCTCGCCCTCTCGTTCAAAGCCCTCTTCCGGCATGGTCGACCGTAAATTAGGGCCCGCGATATACTCCATGGCGATATATTCAATCGAGCGCTCGACCCCCTTTATGGTTATTTCCGCCCTGTCCTGATCATATACCTGCAGCACATTGGGGTGCCGAACCTGAGCCATGGCCCGTACTTCTCGAAAAAAACGGTCAAGCACAGACTGCATTTCCTCCTCATCCTCATCAATTGAAGCGAGGAATTCCTGAGAAAGAATCTTTACCGCGACTTGCCGCTCCAGCTTTATCTGGCGCGCGCGGTAGATTTCAGCCATACCGCCGGTGGCGATATGGTCCAGTATTTCCCACTTGTCATTCAATACGTCTCCCTTGTCGAGCAAGGGATCCTTTTTCTTCGGGGCCATCAGACCCGCTCCTCAAACGCTGTCTTAATGCGGAGAAAGTTTCATTTCAAAATGATCCGGACGTTTCAGACAACACCGGTTCCATCTAAAAATAGCAACGGATATGCCACCGCGCGCAAAGGCGCCACACCAATTGTTTCATAATTGGACCTGGCTCATCAAATATTTAATAATAAAAATAAGGTGTTTCCTGGACATTTTGCCGTTTGTGATTCAAAATGTTTATGAGAATCAAATTTTCATCTTATTTTTCCTTTTGTAAGGTTGGCTAATTAGTATCCATGTTAACTATGCTATCTGGATAGAAAATATTCAGTTTAAACATTAAATAGTACGGGAGGTACTGGCGACACTGGACATATGAATTATGGAATATGTCTAACATATTGAAATTTAAATGCATTCATCGCTCATGCCGGTTTTGGCGACAGAACGCTCGCCTTTTGGACTGGTGGCATACCGCTTGCCTCGTTAGGAATTGTTACCAAGCTGAAATAAATGCAGACGCTCATCGGCGCCGACTCGGAGAGGAGGAAGCCATGACAAGCAAACACTCAAGCGTCCGAGGCAAAAAGCGATTAGATCTTTTCACATTCCTCATCGCGGCGGTTTTAATTATTCTGGGTTTGAATGTTACCGCCCAGGCTGAAAACCTTCTAAGAGTAGGAGTCCTTGGAGAGCCCAGAAGCCTTAATCCTTTCCAGGCCACGGACGCGTGGACCAGACGAGTAACCGGATTAATTTATCAACCACTCTATTTAGTCGACCCAAAGACGCAGGAACTCATTCCCTGGCTGGCGGTCGACCAGCCGGAATACGATCTTCAAACCCGTACGGTCATCTTTCATCTCAGGCAGGCGCAATGGGATGACGGCTCCGACTTCAGCGCGGATGATGTTGTTTTTACCGCGCGGCTATTCAAAAAATTTCAAATTACCCGTTACTATGATCACTGGAGCTTTATCACCAAGATTGAAGCTCCGGACAAGCGAACCGTCCGCCTTACGCTCGAAAAACCCGAAGCTATTCTCTACTCCAGAACGCTGACTTCCTGGATTGTATCCAAAAAACAGTGGGAACCGGTGGCGCAGGAAGCTGAACGCGCGCTTAGCGGAATGAGTCAGGCAAACGGGGGCGAAAGCGGGATGGAATTGTATGAAAGCGGCGCCTCGGCTCTGGAACGCGCGCGAGAGATTATACAGACTCATCAGTTAAGCCACCCGGTTGGTATTGGCCCGTTTATCTTCAAGGAATGGAAAAAGAGAAGCCACCTAATTCTGAAAAAAAATCCCGATTTTTTCGCACAGGGAGAATTAATAGCCGGCAGGACCGTCGGCCCCTATATCGATACACTGATGCTGAAGCGGTACGACTCACTTGAAGCGGCGACATTGGCGCTCAAGGAAGACAAAATTGACTTCCTGTGGAAGGGGGTAAGCCACGCTTTTGTAAAGGAGTTCAAAAACGATCCAAATATCGAGTTAGTGGACGCGCTTGACAACGGCTATCGCTATCTTGCTTTCAACCTACGCAAACCGCCCATGTCCGATCACGCGTTCCGGGAGGCGGTGGCCTATATTATCGATAAGGACTTCATAGTCGAGCGAGTAATCCACAGTTTTGGAGTAAGATTGGACACTGTCGTCCCGCCCAACAATGAATTTTATTTCAATCCCAACACTCCCAAGTATGGCCAGGGCATGAACAGGGAAGAACGGGTCAAGACGGCGTTCAAAATATTATCCGACGCCGGATACCATTGGAACAAGCCTCCGATGAATGATCAGGGAAAGATTCAAAAAGGCGAAGGACTCCGCATGCCGGATGGCAATTCAGTCTCCCCCCTGACTATCCTCACGCCAACCGCGGGATACGATATCGAAATGGCTACGCCTGGGCAAGTCATCCAGCAATGGCTTCAGGAGTTTGGAATCCCGATGCGCTGGGAACAGACGCCGTTTGCTAACTTGCTTGCGGAGGTCCGAGAGGGAAGAAAATTCGACATGTACATACTGGGATGGAGGAGCCTTCCCACTGACCCCGACTATTTGAGAAGGTTTTTCAGCTCCTCTCTCGACGGATCCAATCCTTGGAACTACACCGGATATAATAGCCCGACTTTCGATCAACTGGCGGAACTCCAGGCCGGGGCCATGTTTCTGAAAACAAGGCGCAGGGCCGTCCTCAATATGCAGGAAATACTCATGAAAGACCTCCCCTACATCCCGCTTTTTGTCCCCAAACGCCTCGAAGGAATCCGTAAGGATCGGGTAGAAATTGATAAAGAGCTGTTCAGGGGAGTGGGCGGCGTCTGGTTTTTCAGTGTTCTGAAATTAAAAGGAGAGGGATAGCTTGAAGGGGCGGGGAAGACTTTGCGGATACGGGGCGCCGTTAAACAGCATGGGCCTTAAAGAAGCGCGTCGCCCGAGAGCCAGGCGCCAAAATATCAACCCACAGGCTACTAACATGCTGAGATGAAAGCTGTTAAGCGACGTCTGAAGCGAAAGGGTCTGAACATAAGGGGCGTAAAATAGGATTTAAGGGTAGCGTAGAAGGAGGGTGAAGGTGCTGAGATTTTTTCCTCAATGGTGGATTTTTTTGATCTTCTCGGGGGCGTTGATCATGTGGGGACAGAGTCCGGGGCTCGCTCAAAGCGAGACTGGAAAGCCGGTTACCCTGGAAAGCCTGCTTGACGAAGCGGCCCGAGAAAATCCCCGCATAAAAGCCGCGCAGAGCGAATGGGAAAGCTCCGAGAACCTGATCACCGCGCGCAAGGCCTTTCCCGACCCCCAGCTGAGTTATACCTATTTCGTGGAAAGTATCGAGACCAGGGTAGGACCTCAAAAGAATATTGTAGGATTAAAGCAGACCTTTCCTTTCTACGGAAAGAGAGGGTTGCGGGGCGAGATCCAGGCTCAGGAAGCTGAAGCGAAAAAACAGCGGTACGAAGCCGTGGTAAGCGAGGTCATGCATCAGGTCAAAAAGAGATATTATGACCTTTTTTATGTCGCCAAAGCCATCGAAGTGACGACTAGAGAGAAGGACGTGCTGCAATATTTCGAGGAAATATCGCGCGCCAAATATGAAACCGGCTCAGGCATCCAGCAGAATATTCTCAAAGCTCAGGTCGAGATCAGCAAACTCAACGAACGATTGTTGGAACTGGAACAAAACAAAGAAACGGTTGAAGCCTCCCTGAACGCTCTGTTGGATCGTCCGGCGTACGCCCGTTTGGGAAACATCGCCCAGCCTGAATATAGAGAATTGTACTATTATGAGCGGGATCTCCTTGTTCTTGCCAGAGAAAACAGGCAGGAAATCAAAGCCGCGTCTTCTCTCGTTGAGAGAAGCAGGAAGTCTTACCAACTGGCGAAAAAAGACTATTTCCCGGATATCACCCTGGGCGCGAACTATTTCCAGATCGATAAAGGGCCTCTTGATGTGAGCGACAACGGCCAGGACGCGTTCAATCTGGTGCTCAGCTTCAATATTCCCATATGGCAAAACAAATTGTCATCCCAGGTGAATAGCGCCTTGAGCGACATGAGGTCTCGGGAAAGTGAGCGGCAGGAACTGTTAAACCAAACGGAATTTGAGGTTAGAGACGCCTACGCCAAGATCAATACGGCCAAAGAAACCATGCTTTTGTACCGTAACGCGCTTATTCCCCAAGCCGAGCAATCCTTGAAATCGGCCGAGGCCGGTTACATGACCGGCATCGTGAGCTTTCTCGATCTGCTGGACGCCGAACGTATTCTTTTAAGAAGTCAGCTTGCCTATTGGCGTTCCTATGCGGATTATCTCAAGTATATCGCGGACATGGAAAGGGCCGTGGGAGCGGAGCTCGGGAAACCTGTTTCTGAAGAAAGATTCGAAGGGCCGCGGGAGGAATAACGATGGATCAAATTAGGAGACGATTTCCCTGTTTCGGACAGACCATATATAGTCGGCTGTCGGTCATCCTTTTTATGACTTTTTTCGCGGCCGTAACGACAATGGTTACGCTATGGATCGACGTTTCTCAAGCCGAAACCACCACGCTTGCCGGTTCTTCGGACAGCGGTCATTCGGATCATGAATCGCAAGGACAGCCGCAACAGGGCGCCCACGAGGCGGCCAACCCTCCCATGAACGCAGAGCGGAACATGGAGCAGAAAGCCGCCTCCGGAGAAGCGACAGTGGACGTCATCAAGTTAGGTCCGGAAATGGAACGGATGAGCGAAATTCGTACCGCGGAGGTCGATTATCGGACGCTAATAAAAGAAATTCAGACCGTTGGTGAAATCATTTATGACGAGCGGCGCATGAAAGTCGTTTCCGCCTGGATCGGCGGCCGTATTGACAAACTGTATGTGGATTTCACCGGCGTGCAGGTTGAGGCCGGCGCTCCTCTGGCTGAAATTTACAGCCCCGAACTGGTTTCGACGCTCTACGAATATTTGCTGGCGCTGGACACAAGAGGCAAGCTTTGGAAAGGGGGCAGTGAGGAAGCGACTCATTACGCGAACGAGTTGGTGAAATCCACCCGTAAGCGTCTCAGACTTTGGGGGATCACCCAAAATCAACTGGATGAAATCGAACGGACCAGAGATGTCAAGACCAATATGACGATTTACGCTCCCATTGGAGGAACGGTTATACATAAGAAAGTACTGGAGGGAGAATACGTAAAAACCGGGGATGAACTGTACACCATCGCCGATCTTTCCGTGGTCTGGGCCATGGCGGACATATATGAGTATGAAATAGGACTTCTTGCGCTGGGACAGCGCGTAACCTTCACCACAGAGGCTTATCCGGGACGAGAATTCGAAGGAAGCGTAGCCTTTATTGATCCGTTCATCGATACAAAAACCCGCTCTGTGAAAGTACGGATGAACGCGCCTAACCCTGAACTCAAACTCAAGCCTGGTATGTTTGTTCAAGCCCGTCTGCACGCGCCGGTCAGCGGCCAGAAGCCGACTCTTTCCATCCCCTATTCGGCGGTGCTCGACACAGGGGCAAGGAAGCTGGTGTTTGTGGAAACGGGCAAAGGGGAATTTACGCCGGTTGAGGTAAAAATCGGTCCCAGAGCGGGCTCATATGTGGGCGTGCTATCCGGTTTGGAGAAAGGCCAGCAGGTCGCTGTGTCCGCCAATTATCTGCTGGATTCCCAGACAAAATTAAAAACGGGCGCTTCGGAAGGATTTGGGGGCGCTTTGGGAGGCCATGGCGGCCATTAACCATAGCTGAAAAGAGGCGTCGAAATTAGCGCCATCCGGCGGAGAACGTATCGGGAAATACGATGCTTATTAACTGGATTATATCCTGGTGTCTGAAGAACCGGTTCCTGGTTATCGCCATGCTCCTCTTCTTGCTGGCGGCGGGGCTCTGGGCGATTAAGAATACGCCTGTGGACGCCATTCCCGACATTGGCGTGAATCAGCAGATCGTCTTTGTTGACTGGCCCGGAAGAAGCCCCAAGGACATGGAGGATCAGGTTGTCTACCCGTTGACGACAAATCTGCTCGGCATTCCCGGAGTGGAGGTCATACGTTCCAACTCGATGTTCGGCGTCGGGTTTATCAATATCATCTTTGAAGACGCTATCGATTTTTACTGGTCAAGAACAAGGGTGCTGGAGCGGCTAAACCTGGCTCAAAGCGATCTTCCGGAAGGAGTCGTCGCGGTCCTGGGGCCTGACGCCACCGCCCTTGGACAAGTCTATTGGTACACCATAGAAAACGGGTACTATTGTCCTGACGAACCGGGGAAAACATACGACGAACCTGGAACCTGTCCCGATTCGGGTAAGCCGTTGGTCCGGTCCAAGCTTAATCTTGCGGAACTGAGGTCTCTTCAGGATTGGTTCATAAAATTTCAACTGGCCACGGTCAAGGGGGTGAGCGAGGTCGCGAGCATTGGAGGCTATGTCAAGCAGTACCAGATCGACATTGATCCCAACAAGCTGATCTCTTTAAAGGTCCCACTGATGAATCTGGTTCACGCCGTTAAAAGGAGCAACATCGACGTCGGGGCCAAGGTAATTGAGGAAGGTGGCGCCGAGTATATCGTGCGCGGTCTGGGCTTCATCAAGAACATAGAGGATGTGGAAAATATTGTGATAGGCGCGCACGGAGGCGTTCCCATTTATGTAAAAAACGTTGGCGAAGTCTCACTGGGACCTGATTTCAGACGCGGCGCGCTGGTCAAAGACGGCGTCGAGACCGTGGGCGGTATTGTCTTGATGCGCTATGGAGAGAATCCGCTCAGGGTCATCGACCGGGTAAAGGCGAAAATTGCCGAGATCAATACCGGACTTCCGCCGGGAGTGCGAATCGCGGGGTACTATGACCGTACGGCGCTCATTGGTAGGGCGATAGCTACGTTAAAGGAATCGCTCGTTCTCGCCTTGATCATAGCCGTGGCGGTCATTCTGCTTTTCATGGGACAAATTCGCAGCAGTATCATCATCTCTCTCATCCTGCCCATCGGCATTCTCATGTCTTTTCTGGTGATGTATCTGCTCAAAGTGCCCTCAAATATTATGTCCTTAGGGGGGCTCGCGCTCTCGATCGGCGTCATGGTCGACGCGGGAATCGTGATGACCGAAAACATTTCCCGGCGTTTCAGCGCGGCCACCCCCCAGGAAAACAAGACCGATATGGCGCTTGAAGCCGCACGGGAAGTGGGAGCGCCCATATTTTTCTCCATGCTGATCATCATCACGGCCTTTATAACCATTCTTACGCTCACCGGACAATCCGGCAAGCTATTTAAGCCTCTGGGTTTTACAACTATCACCGCAATGGGCGCCGCCGCGGTCCTGGCCATTACGGTGATCCCGCTTCTTTGCGCGCTTTTTCTTCCCCGACGTATGAGGCCGCCGGAACGGCATCCGCTCACCCGCCTTCTCCAGGGTATGTATCGGCCCGTCCTCAGCTTTAGTCTCAAACATCGCAGTCTCGTTATCATCATTGCCCTGGTGTTTATGGTGGTCAGCGTTGTCCCCATGCTCGGCGCAAAGAAACTGCTGTCGCCCTTTATGGGAACAGGAGATCAGAAAAAGGCCCTGCATGGAGTGACCGCCGCGCTGGAGGAGGCGTTTCCGGGAATCAAAAGCGAATTCATGCCGCCTCTGAACGAAGGAGACCTGTTGTATATGCCGGTCTTTTTGCCCGGTGTCTCTCTAACCCTGGTGAAGGACGTGCTCATAAAACAGACTGAGACGATAAAAGAAATGCCCGAAGTTATTACGGTGGTGGGCAAGCTGGGAAGAGCTGAAACCCCCACAGACCCCGCCCCGGTGAGCATGATTGAAGCGATCATCATCCTGAAGCCGGAAAAAGAGTGGCGGCCGGGTATGACCAGGCGAAAACTGATCAAGGAAATCATTGACAGGACAAAGACCCCGGGCATGACTCCCATTATGACTCAACCGATCCGTAACAGAATCGATATGCTTTCCACGGGAATACAGACACCGGTCGGGATCAAAGTCTTTGGGTCCGACCTGAAGGAAATCGAACGAATCGCCGCGCACATCGAGCATGTTCTTCATAACATTCCGGGAGCAGTCAACCCCTATGCTGAACGGGTCGGAAACAAACCATACCTGGAGATCGAGATCGACCGTAATCAAATTGCCAGATATGGTATCGAGATCGCGGACGTGCAAAATCTCATCATGACCGCCATAGGAGGGATGAATCTCACCACCACAGTTGAAGGAAGGGAACGATACCCTGTCCGGGTCAGATATATGAGGGAGCTGCGGGATGACGTGGAAACCATAGGACAGGCTACCATCGATTCATCATACGGATACAAGGTTCCCCTCGCGCAGTTGGCCAGCATCAGGAAAATTCCGGGGCCTGCGAAAATAGCCAGCGAGGACACGTTGCTCTATGTGCGCATTTTCGTCGATGTCGACACCGCGAAAACCGGAGTCATTGATTTCGTCCATGAGGCGGACCGCGCCATTAGGGCCACGGTACAGTTTCCCCCCGGTTATTACATGTCCTGGAGCGGACAATATGAATATGAAGTTCAGTCGAGAAAACGGCTCATGGTGATCCTGCCCATCTGCATCGCCGCCATATTTTTGCTGCTGTATATAAAATTTAAATCGTTATCGGCGGCGCTCATTATGCTTCTTGCGCTTCCTTTCGCCTTTGTTGGCGGGATATGGCTGCAGTACATCCTGGGGTTTAAGTTTTCCACGGCGGTGTGGGTCGGCTATATAACCTTGTTCGGGGTCGCGGTCGAAGCCGGTGTGGTTATGATGGAGTACCTGGTGCAGCTGCAGCAAAAGGAGGGACAACACAAAGAGCTGAGAGAAATTATCATGCAAGCGGGCATGCTCAGGGTGCGGCCTATCGTCATGACTTCGGCGACAACAATCCTGGCCCTCATGGCGATTATGTTCTCGACAGGGACGGGCTCGGAAATCATGAAGCCCATCGCGGCGCCTACCGTAGGGGGGATGGTGACCGCGACCTTGACGAATTTAATCATTGTTCCGGTGTTGTTTTACCTGGTTCATCGAAAATCCGCGAAGCGCGATGTCCAAACAGCCGGGTGAATAAAACGTGGAAGAGGAGGATGAACACATGTCAGCCAGATGGTTCGTAATTATAGCAGTCCTCCTGACGGGTGTGTTACTGAATGGTTGTTCTGGTGGACGACAGGCAATTCCCGCTACCCCGGAAATGGATACTCATCCGCATAGTAGTATGCAAACCAGAACGTTCGGCGATCGCCACTATCATGCGACCATGAGATACGAATCACGATATGGTATTATAAGCGTCGAATTTTCCGATGAACATGAATACCCACTCAAAATAGTCAGAGCCGAGCGGGTGAAAGCCGTATTGTCGGCGGAGGGTGGTCAACAATATGAGTTTTATTTTCATAACCCTATGCATCAGCGCTATCATGCCGGTTCATATCGAGTAGCTGGGGAGATGTACCCGCCCACAGACAATGTCCATACTCAGGGAGACCGATTTAAGAATCTGAAAGCGTTTACCTTAAAGGTCTGGATACCGCTCCACGGTGAGACCTATATCGTTGAATTTGTATATCTATCATAAATTTCTCAACTTCTATGAGAATTTGTCATCCAACTTTTTCTACAATAACGGTTTTAAGTCTGCTTATTCAGACATTACTGCACAATATCTTGTTTGAATATCCGTAATATACCTTATTGCGATGTGCGTCTTGGTATCGCTAACCTGTTGGTGGCGTTGCAATATGGTTGAACATTTTTTACGACAAGCGCCCTAAATAATGCGAAATGAGAGGTATTGAGATCAAATGATGGGATATGGCGGGTACGGTGGCTATGGAGGAATTTTTATGTGGCTGATTCTGATAATTGTTATAGGAATCATTGTCTATTTTATTTTTGCTAAGGGTGGAAGATCAAGCTACTTTGGATCCCCACCAAGAGAAAGCCCTGTCGATATTTTAAAAAGACGGTACGCTAATGGTGAAATAACCAAGGAGGAATTTGAAAGGCTTAAAAAAGACATAGAAAGTTAGGGCGCTCAGTTTTTTCCAATAGCGCGTGGATTTATCGCCTCGAAATTTATCCGCGAGAACGCTACTGGAGAAAAAATCGGAGGTGAACCTTGAAATATATAGTAACTATCATCCTCGTTCTGGTCGCGTTAGCTATCGGGGCGTTCTTGTTCGCGTGGTCCGGTATCTACAACATCGCAGCGACTGAACCTCACTGGAACGCCACGATATTGTTCATCGATACGCTGAGGGATCGGTCCATTGAAGCGCGTAGTAACGATATCAAAACGCCGGACTTAAATGACCCGAAGCTCAAGGATGCCGCCTTTCCTCATTATCATGAAATGTGCCGGCTCTGCCACGGCGCTCCGGGATATCCACCCGAGGAGTTCGCGGAGGGACTCTATCCATCTCCTCCCCTCATGATGTCCGGGAGCATCCAGCGCAGGCTTAGCGAAGCCGAAGTCTACTGGGTCGTGAAACATGGCCTGAAAATGACCGGTATGCCCGGCTTCGGACCCACCCACGGTGAGGAGATCCTGTGGGGCCTCGTGGCCCTTGCGGACGAGATGCCGGAGCTCTCTTCCGAACAATACCGTGAGATGCTCGAAAAGGAGGGCTCGGAATCGGAAGAGGGTCACGAACGCGGAGAGCAGGAACATGGCAAGGAACAGAGTGAACCTTCGCCCCATGGTGATTCAGGGCAAAAACGCTTCTTGTAGAACTGTCAGCGGGTTCGGCGCCAATTCTGATCAAAAAGTATCTTTTTTCTGAGCATACCTTCCGAACCGAACCTCAATAAGGCATATCAAGACGCATTCGACGTAAACCCGGATAGAGTGAAAAAAACCACGCTTCAAAAGAAACTATGAGAAATCCTGACAGCTGAAAGGAGGCGAAAATGACTGCGCCCCACTGCCACATTCCATAACGTTTCACTACTTGAAGAAGACCGAAAAACATCTTGAGATCTGTTTCGGAAAGGCTCACTGAGCGCGCATTCGTAACAGCGAGCGATGACAGAAGCTTCCGAACTACTGCAGGGCTGCTCCAACATCATGCTGCGGTCCGAAGAAGGGGCCGGGGTGAAAGAAGGCTTAAGAACCCTACGTCGAGGAATTTGGACCTGTGGATCGTACATCTAGGTGTTTTCTCATCTATTTTACCGGTGTGCCGCCCGACGTGCGTGAGCAGCTCCATCGCATCGTCGTTCAAACCGGGAGGACCAAGGCGTAATCAAATAAAATAGACTCCGATAAACTGGCAAGTGATCATGAAGGAGGTATTATGATTTACTCGAGGCACACCGTATTTTGGGGATTTATTCCTATTTTAGTAGGTAGTTTTGCGCTGGGGATCGGATTGGAAATTGGGAGCGCCTCACCAGTCGACTCGAATCAGCCAGCTTTGACGCTATCGATCATCAACCAGTGGAGTGGTGATTTTCCCGTGGCCGCGATTGATCGGCTGCCTGAGGGACAGCGGGATAATCCCGCGGGCATTATAAGCTCACCGGAAGTGTTCTCCTCGGTTTGGCGCGCATTCCAACCCGGCGTTCAGATACCTGACATCGATTTCCGTTCCAACCTCATCGTCTTTGTTCGTAATGTGGCATTCTACAACCGAACGCGTATAGGAAAGGTGACCATGACCGATGGCGTCGCCGACATTGTCGCCATGGAAACACTCTCGGCTAAACCTATCGAGGAAAGGGTAGCGATGGCCTTGGCCGAAATTCCAAGTTCCGGGGTTCGGGCGATCCGGGTAGGGGATCAGCTAATACCGCTGCGGAGCGACCCCTTGAACACTTCCTACCTTATTGAGGACAAAGTCGTTGAGCTGGTTGATGGTCGAAACGAAAAGGAGACGGCCCCCGGATCTTCCTCGAAGATTATCACCGCAGTGCTCGGGTCCCCGGTTAGTGGGGACCTGAACGGAGACGGTCGGCCGGATGCCGCGTTAATCTTGTTTCAGAATAGCGGAGGAACCGGCACATTTATCTATGCCGCCGCCGCGATCACACAACCGGATGGATATCACGGTACCAATACAGCGCTTTTAGGGGATCGGATTTCTATTGATCAGCTTTCGATACAAGAGGGGATGGTTATTGTCCAATACCGAGATCGGAAACCTAACGAACCCATGGCCGTCGAGCCCACGGTTCCGAAGTCTGCTCGTTTGATTGTTCAAGATGAGGAGTTGAAAACCTTCAGGCCTATGGGAGAGGAGGCTTTCGGTTTGAAGGGTGAACGGCCTTAGGACATGAAGCGCGTCGTTTGTTTCACTTTACTGCTATATACCTAATCTTTTGTGGGTTACGAGAAACTAAGGATATGCAAAGCTTATACAAAAAGTCTAATCAAGAATACGGGCGAGGCGCTTGGTCGCCGGCATCGGCCCTAGTCTCAAATTCTCCGACTCCCGGTCCATCTGAAATAACTCTGAAGAGGAATCAATCATATAAAGAAAATAAGAACGAAAGACACTTATATGGACACCAAACAAAAAGGGCTACAGGCTTATGACTGTAACCCTTTGATTTTATTGTACGCCCGGCCCGACTCGAACGGGCGGCCTGCGGATTCGAAGGCAGTCAGCCCCCGATCTTGTAAACCCCTCAACTTACAAGAACTATCTGAAAGTATTACCGAATCCAGATTCCACATTTTAGGCGATCATGACTGATCTTCGCCGATTTTACAAAAAAGTGACACACCAAATGACACACTAAAAACTACGCTTCAACCGGCAAAGACTGAATCGCTCCGCGACCAGTCGAAGGCTTCTTCTCAGGCCTAGCAAAACCTTCTTTGAGCGTCGAAATGATGCTGGTTTCGAGTTCTGTGAGCTGGTCGTCCCACATCTTCATGAGTACCGCGCTCGCACCATCACTGCTCTTCTGCGCATCGATCGTTTTCGTGAGCTGGTCGTGCGCAACGCACAACTCCTTCAGTTTGTCCTCAACGCTACGCTTCATTCCAAATCTCCTTTCATTATTTTGAATTCGCTTATGGTCTTAAAATCAACGCGATCCTGTTCCCCCAAATTTTTTTGAACTATTTCTTCGGCCTTCTTTTTGCTGGCTCTTTTTTCTGTCACCACAATTATTTGGTCCACGCTGCTCTTCAAGCCATCAACAACGTTGTCCACGAGGTTCTTGAAGGAAAGCGTTACCTCAACGCCAAACCATTTATGGCCGTCCTTTCCTGCGCGAAGATCGAACGCGCCACGCATCCCCTGCATGTGAGCCTCAAAATAGACATTCATGCCCTGACTCAAAAAATAATCCTTTACTCGGTGACAGTAGAACTTGTGCTGAAAACCGCCGCGCCCCGCAGGAGCCTTGCCGCCCAGGAGTTCCAGAGCTTCAGGTAGGATCTCAAAATAGTTGCTCGGCCTTCCGCCAATGGGGATCTGGTGAGACCGAACAAACCTGTTCTTCACAAGCCACTTGGCAGCATCCTTGACTTTTTCTTTACTGAGACCAGTAGCTTTTATGAGAGCGGTCAAATTCAGGAACGCGTCAGAAAGCAGTGTTCTCACCACAACAAGTCCGTTCACCGCCTCCTCACTGTAATCGAATTCAGGCTGAAACCGTTCCGGCTCATTCTCCACTGTTCCCTCTTCTTCCCGCGAATCAACTGGGAGAATAGAATCATAAAACTCCTGCATTCGTTCCAAGACTTCCTCGTCAGAAACAAACTCGTAACCGCTCACTTCGGCACCTCCAAAAGGAATGGGCGCTCAAACCCGCCGTACCGCACAACGGCAAAGCCTCGCATCGGCATCTTGTACAGGAAGTCTTTTTGGTCGTCGTCCAACCCAAAACTTTCCTGAATCGATTTGATGTCCTCGCCAGCGCTCAAAGGAAAACTGATCTTCAACAAACAGTTGCTCCTGAAGACCTGGTTAAAGCTTTTACTTTCCTGGCTGCACACCCACAGCCCAACCCCGAACTCGCGGGCTTTTCGGGCTATTTCGTTTACGGCCGGCTCTATAAAGTCAGCGCCCCAACTCTCGCGGCCTGCGCCCATCCACGTTGCGCCCTCATCCACCATAAAAAGCGTCCTGAGCTTGTTTCCACGAAGGCCGAGTTCCATGTTTCGAGCGTACGCCAAGTTGATAAGGAGGCTGATCACGAAGTTTCTTGTGTAGTTGCTCAAGTGCCGGTCCGGCATTTCCAGCACCACGTTTTCGGACAAGAAGATCTCGTGATCGATTCCCTGACTGAACCCGAACACTTGGGGAGCCTGCACGAACGCCCTCAGCCTCACCAAAAGCGCCTCAAAAATATCCCGGTAGCGCGGCCCAAGATGTTTGCTGGTACTCATCGCATTAACTTTGTCGAGCAAGTCTTTCATGGTCGGAAAATTTCGGCTGCCAAAGAAGATGTCTCGCTCAACGTATAACTGGTTGATTGCTTGCGAGAGCAGCTCGATTCCGGGGAGGCCGACGAAGAATTCTGCGCTGAACACCTGCGCCCACAAATTTATAAAAGTGAGTGGGTGCGCCCAAGCGGGAACCTGCAGGGGGTTGAAGCGGAACCGGTCGAACATGATGACTTTGAATCCTTTGTTGATGAGGCCGCGATAGTCGCTTTTTGAGTCTGGCAGCACCACATTCACACCATTCAACACAGAAACCTGTTCGGCGACGCGACGGTTGAGGTGTGTTTTGCCGCTTCCTGGCTTTCCCATCACCATCGCGTGCATCGCGAGGTGGTCATGCGGCACGCCAAACACTCCCCTTTGGTAATTAGCGAGCCCGAGGCTGACATCTCCGCCAACCTCACCCAGTTCCTCTGCCGAGGGGAATGGAAAATAAGGGTTTTCTTTCTTCGCAGCCTCTTCAGAAAATACGATCTGTTCAGCCAGTTCCAAAATGTCGGGTCGCTTCCCTAAATACTCGTTTACGCGAGACCAGTCCCGCTTCCTGAGCGCTCCGCGAATGAGGTGGCTGAGCATTCCTTGCTTTGCAAGACCGCTATCCACAAGTATTTGCATGACTTCATAGTCCGGCTTCACATTTCACCTCCTTGTTTTATGCTTGCGGGTTGTAGAAGAGGCTCCAGAACGGACGGAAAAGGTCGATCCACCACTGCCGCTTGTAGCACCTCGCGCAAAGAATTTTTCCGTTGAGGCTGTATGCGTTTTCTCCGGGAACCAGCCATACCTTTCCGCATCCTTGGCAGAGAAAGCGTTGAGCCTCAAAGCTCTCAAGCACTCCGTTCACTTCAGCCTCTGAAAAGAGGTTGTCCACAACGATGATCTTTCCGTCCGGACCAGTTTTGACGTCTCTTTTTCCTGTTCGAATCCCGTTTCCTCCTTGACCGCTGCCGCCACCCATGCTAGAAAAAGGGTCCATGCCACACCTCCATGATTTGATATAGACGCAGTTCATCCTGCTCTACATATATATGTTCCTGGAGAGCGCAAAGCGTGCAAAAACCTGAACAAGAAAATGATATTATTGTAACTGAAGAACCGGAAATAATTATGGATGGAGGATCTTCTTTTAATCAAATAGTACATGAGGCCTGGAAAAATTATCAAAAAACTAAAAATATAGAGTATATAAAAATAATATATACTAAAATGTATGGACTAATGGAGGCATACTTCGTGAGGAGAACGCAAAGCCTCGATGCTGCCAAAGATCTGATACACGATACTTTTATTATATACCTACTTTATCTAAATAAAAATGAAGTTACTAATTATAAAAGCGTACTATACAAAATAGCTAGAACTCCTGCGAGAGATTACTTTAAAGAAATAAAAAGAAGCAGAAAAAATATAGAGTTCGACGACACAGTTGATAACTTCGAAGAAATATATAAAGAAATTGCAATTCCGGAACCAGAATATGAGTATGAAGATGACTATACAAAATTATTCAAAGAACCATACAGGGAGCAAGTTAAAAAACTAACAGTAAAATACACAAAAGAGTACATAAATAAACATTGCAAAAAAGAAAATGTTAAAAAATATTTTTACTTGATATTTATTGAAGGGTTGACATCGGCAGAGGCAGGCAGAAGACTTGGAATGAAGGCAAGTGTTATAAGATCGAATAAAAGGTATCACTTTAATAATTTAAGAAAAGAAGTAGATTCAAAAGTATTGGAAGCAGCCAAGGAACAAGGTTTGATATGATGAGCGCAGAAAAGCTTACCAAAGAACAAATCGATGATCTCGTAAGCGACTTCGTTACTGGTGACATGAGCGAAGAGGAAGAAGAAAGTTTCTTCATGCTCATGGCAGACAACGAAGAAGTTGTTAAAGAAGTCAGGCGCGCCCAGACCTTCCTTGACGTACTCAGACAAAATAAAGAAGAATTCAAAGAACTAATTGAGGAAGATAATAAAGAAAGCAATCAAAAAAATATTTTTGTTGAAGATAATATTTCTGAACAATCAGCAACAAAAATTAAACTTCTAAAAATGAAAAAAGAAAAAAAAGAAATTTTTTTTCCTTTCATGTTAGCAGCAATAAATTGGAGTATAGAAAATATTGAAAAAATTGAGAATAAAAATCTTAGAGTCTTAACACCATCTGAAACAATAGAGAATATTGAATCATTCAAATTATCATCTTTAGACGATATTTATTATGAAGGTGAATACGTAATATTGACAGATGATAATGTGAGATTGTTGGTTCTAGATTCTTACAAAATAATTATTAAAGATTGGGGAAGAGATCTTTCCAAATTTATAACTTCAGATATTTTTGGACATAAAGAGCGAACTGAAATTTTCCGTAAAGCTCATTTGTATAGGTCTATAAAAAGCTACAGGAAATTCATGGAAAAAGAAAATGACCACAAAAAAGACGTAGAGAACAACTAGTCTCCCTTCAGTATCCAATCGATACTTCTTTGGCTGAATTCTGAGAGGCGCATGAGCATCTCCGCAGTCGGCAAAATCTCTCCTTTTTCGATTCTTGAGAGCGTTGCCTGACTTATCCCCAATTTTTTGCACAATTCTTTTTGGTTATAGTCAAACCCGCGAATAACGCGCACCCGCCGCCCAATCTGACGACGATCCTCTTCACTAAAGTATGAAGCCTTTTTTCTTGACATAGTATGCGTCAAACGTATATAATATAGTTAATGAAAATATAATCAGTATAATTTGAAATCGAAATACAGTCAACACATATTTTCTTTTTTTGGAGGACGAATTCGATGACTGGACAAGCAAAAGCGATCCTCGCAACAATCACCTTCATCCTTGCCGTTACCGGTTGCAGCACGCATCACCCCATGACAGCACAAGCAAAAGAGCTCGCGCGCCAAGAAATCATCGAAACACCGAAAGAGCCTGAGCGGCCGAAGTGGACGCACCAAACCTTCTACGAACACGACCAAAACATTTACGCGTCAGGCGGGTTTCGTGACGGCGCAGACTACGCAGTCACGGTCAGGCTCGCAAAAGCGGAAGCCACCAAAAACCTGCTGGAAAGCATCGAGATAAAGGCTCGCGCAGAATTCTCAACCCATGTGCAGGGAAGCAACCTCGCCACAACCGATTTAGGCAGGTTCGTAAGTGACGGAGTCGCCTGGACAGTCCAAAACATTCGAGTGCGAGGCATTCGCCAAAACCAAATCTATTACGAACGCTACGTCACCCCGCAAAGCGCGACAGCGCTCTACAACGCGTGGGTACAGCTCCAAATATCAAAAACAGAATACCACCTCGCACAAATAAACGCAGCGCAACGACTCCTCAAGAAAAGCATCGCTGAACGCAATAAAGACGCTGAGAAGGAAGCCAAAAAACTCCTACAAAAACTACAGGAAGAACCAGAAAGCACCTAAAAAGGAGATCAAGAAATGAAACGAATCATTCTCTTCACCACCATCCTCGTCGTCCTACTGTACGGAATCAGCCAAGCCGAAACTCAAGATGTTCCTGAGTGGGCAACCCAAAGCTGCACCAAAGTAAATGACTCGTGGCAGTACAGTGGAAGCGTGCACGGAGTAAGCATCCAAAACATCGCAGTAGCGCTCGCCAGAAACGCTGCCCTCTCCAGCATAGCAAGCTCAATCGGCGTGACCGTTACTTCTGCTGTCGGCCACAAGATCGAGGGAAGCGAAACAGACGGCTACACCGAAGCAATAAGCGTCGCGACAGGACACACGCTCGACTCGATCGTTGCGTACGGTGTCAGGCAAAAAGAGTTATTCGTCCGCACATACGAAGACACGCAAACCGGCAGAACAAAGTACGACGCATACGTTTTGTTGGAAGTCGCTGACGCAGATCTCAAGAAAGCGCAGGCAGACTTCGCGCGGCGCACAGTGTACCAGGAACCCATCATCAAACCAAAAAAACAAGAAAGCCTGATAGGCAAACTGCTGAGAAACGTCGGCCTAGAACTATAAAAAAAACCTGAGAATGCCTCTTAATGAGGACATCATCAGGTTTAAGTACAAGTTTCGATACCTCACATGTATTGGAATGTGACACTTCTATAAAAATATTTTGGTAAAAAACATGCGAATCTTTTTAGTGCCCACAATCATTTTATTCCTAGCCACAACGGCGGCGTTCGGGGAGACCGCAAGCATTGTGATTCCTGCGGGTCACGTGCTTGGCATCTCCCCGCCATGCGCCTCCCTTCATGAGGCCAGGAACAAGGCCTTGCGGGACGCTGCCAGCCAGGTCCTGCGCACCATCGGCGCACACTATTCGTTGCAATTCCAAAGCACTATTGAGGGAACGGCTGACAACGCCAAAACCACCGTAAATGAGCGCTTCCACTACAGTGCCCACGCCTTCATTCGCGACCTCGAACAAAACACCGTAAAAGCAACCTACGAGGACACGCCAGCCGGCTACGTCTACCGAGTGCTGATCTATTACCCGTCCGAAAAGATCGAGAGAATGAGGCGTCTCTCCCTTGGCCCGCAGCTCAGCGCCAATACCATTCTGAGAACGCAAAATAAGCTCGTCATCGAAATAACGGAAAGCGGGGGCGTCCAAGCAACCATCGACGCCGCACGCATCACCACAACCAAAGACCTGCGTTTTGGTGACTTCATCAATTACTATGTCACAAAAACACAAAAACACATTTCCACAAACACACAAATACGCATTCCTGCCGTGACCCTCAAAAACTCGACCAAGACGGTTACGCTCGACCTCGACAGGCAAGCAAGCAATCCGTTCTACGCCAAAAACACTTCAATAGAATTGATCGGGAAAAGTGAGACCGGACAGAGTATTATTTATCCAGTAGATTAAGGAATTAGATGCGCCCCTATTATTTCCATTTCCATCTTTTGATGTTCTTCAGCGCGTATACGTGAGCATCTATTTCCAAGTACATGATCTGAATAAATACTGGGACCGACAATATTGTCGCTAAGAAAGCAAAAGCTACAAACCCATCGAAGCTTCCAGAGAGTAAAAAAATCAAGGAAGCAAATAATAAAGAAAAGACGGATAGCTCAAGCCAGGACATAATACGTTTCGCCTTTATTATTTTCCTGTTTTGAAATTGAAGTTCGTGGCCTTTTTCATGCCACCAAGCAAAGCTTTTAGGCTTGCATCCAACTATCTCTCCTTGTTCAATATCATACATTGCAGTAAATAACTCAGACAACCTCTTCAATACGAACCAGTCGTCACGACCTATACTTGGAGTTTTGAGGTTCTCTTCTTGACAGTTCTCGCGTTTAGCCAGATCAATGCGCCCCTTCATTCGAATTCTTTGATTCTTCATTCTCCTTATACTTCTTCAATATCTCTTTAGCTCTTGATAATGTTTCTTCTTCTATCTTGATTTTTTTCTGCGAATCATCCATCTCTTTCACTGCCTGAATATATTCAGCCCTATCATCTTTTAGGTAATATTGTTTCCCATCTTCATCAAAGAATAAGCTATATTTAGGCTCATCATAGGAGTCACTCAATTTCACAACATAACCGAAACAGGAGGACAATATTTCAGCAAACAGCTTATATATGTCTCTCAATTCTGTCTCTTCAGTGATATTCAGTTCAGCACCATAATTGTGAAAATTGAATGATATGTTTTCAGAACCGTAAGGCTTACTCATCTTGAGAATACTCAAAGCACCATTTTCGTTTTCTAAATCTTCGCTGTCACCATGGTACCCCATTCGGTTATATAATTCTGCAAGCCCTTTGATGTTTCCTTTCTCATCAAAACCAGTTCCTTCGATTTCCCAGAGAATACGAAAAACCCTACGGGCATCGTCCATGTCTTTTCTAAAACTTTGTTCATTAAAGTTATTCCGTAAGTATATTGTTAAATACATACTTTGACTCATGAAAAACCACCTCACCTGAATTCCTGAAAATCTTTAAGCGTCCTCAATTCCTTTCCTTCTTTGTATTTGTTGAACTCGCGTTCCTCGCGCTGCGCTTTCTCTTGCGACCTTTTCTCAATATCTTCCAAACATGCGTCCAGGGCTTCTATCCAGCCACAACCATGCTCAGATGAGTAGTGGCTGACTTCGCGACTAAAGCTGTCGTCGAGCTCGCCAGCAATCCTGGAAAGCTCCTCAAAACGGCTGCGAGACACCATCAAAAAAAACAAAAAAATGGCCCCAGTTACGGGACCAGTTCCTCAACGTTGTCTGAGTTGCCGCTTCCAGATTGTTCGTCGATGAAGTCGTAGGCTTTCTCAAGCAGGTGGGAAGCAACCAGCAAATCACTCTTTCTTAGGCTTGCCGTGCTTTGCCAGTTTCCTTCTTTGTCTTTGTAGCTTCGCTGCAGCGACACAGTAAAGAAGACTGAGCCTTCCTTGCCTTCGTTTTTCCACACACTCACTTCGACGCCGGACGACTTAAACCTTTTTGCCGGCAAATTCTTGTTTTCGTTCACGCATATACACCTCAAATACTTTTTTGTTGTTTATGGCTTTTAACCAAAAAAAATTGATTGTTGTCTCGACCAGTTCTCTGAATCAGTTATATGTCATTCTATGAGTAGCTTATTTTTCGTACTTACATAAGGGGCATACAAACTTTCTCGTTTTAGTCACAGGACATTCCTCCACAGCATTTAAATATAAGTTTGCCTCCCTTCACCTTATGCGAACAGATGTCACTGCTAAAGTTAAGATTGCTTCGAGTCCAGAGATAGTCCATACACTCAAGCTCTATGGAGTAGGTTTGCAGTTCTGCATCAACGAAGCATGGGAAAGAAAAATCAAGAACAATGTCAAACTCCATCCATTCGTTTACAAGCACCTGCGTTCTCTCGGGTTGCAGTCTCAACTCGCTATTGCCTGCATCAAGCAATCCTGTGGTATGGTCAAAAAAGCTAAGACCAAGCCATCCATAAAGAGAGTAAGTATGAGATACAACTTCCCCAGAAGTGCATCTTTCAAGAACAATATCTTGAGCCTCGCTACAGTCAAAGGTCGTGTCAAGGTTCCATTCTGTGTTCCAGACTGCTACAAAGAATATTTCAGTTGGGGCGTCAGAGAAAGCCTCTTGAGAATTGACAAAAAAGGAAGATGTTTTTTCCTTTTTACATTCGCTAAAGACATCAATACTACAATGAACATCTGTTCGCAAACTAATGTTCTCGGCATTGATGTCGGCGTAAACCAGCTTGCTGTCACATCCGAAAGAATGTTTTTCGGCAAGCAAATTAAAGGGAAACGAATCAAACATGATAAGATGGTTAGTAAACTGCAAGCCAAAGGGACTAAATCTTCCAAGCGCCTTCTCAAGAAGATGTCTGGAAGATGGACACGCTTTATGGCTTGGACAAACCACAACATCAGCCGAAGCATCGTTGATTCCGTCAAAGAAGGAAGTATTATCGTAATGGAGAACTTGTCCTTCATCCGAAAAACCGCCAAATATAACAAATGGGTGCATAAGTGGGCTTTTAGGCAGTTGCAGAGTTTCATCGAGTATAAGGCTGTCAGGAGAGGATGTCGGGTTGTCTATATCAATCCTGCCTATACTTCCAAAGAGTGTTCTGTCTGCCATGAACACTATACAAAAAGGCATTCTGGTTTTGTTGAATGTTGTTTGTGTTTTCATTCTCTTAACTCGGATTTGAACGCTGCTATCAACATAGCCCAACGCTATAAGCGGAATATGTGCTTGGCATCTGTAACAATGCCAAACATCCCGAATGATGATATCAAAGCATCACCATCTTTTTGTGATGAATTGCGATTGAGTTCAGGGATAATCAATGTCTCTGGAAGCGTAAAGCCCCCCACTTCACTGTGAGGGATAGCTTTCAGCTATTATTGAATGTTACGCATATCTACCTCCAATTCATATTTTTGATAGGAAACCTTTTCTGACTTCAGCAACGTCGCCGTCGCGCTTCAGCTTCTCTAAAGCTTCATCAGCTCGCTCACGCGAAACACCTCGCATCTTGGCTCTTTCAACTATGTTTTCGATCGGAACCTTGTTTTCTGGGCCCCAAACCATTTCTTCAAGCACCTCTTTCATGGTACGGATTGCTGACCGCAGGCTTCCGGACACCCCGGAAGATATCCTGTCAATGTCTATTTTGCCAGTTTCCTTGTCGAACCCGAAACTCCTCAAACTGTACTGCATCATGTCAACAGCGTTGTGAGCGTCAGCGGCGCTCACGACCGCGCTCATCCTGAGCTTAGCGTACGCCTCAGCAAGGCGAACAGGGCCGTCAATCTGGCGGCCAGTAATGCTCACCGTCTTCTCCTTGCCAACGCTTCCGCCCTGCGCCCGAAGATCAAGACAAAAATCCTTGATCACACGCAAAGCCTCACGAGAAAGCTTTGGGCGAATATTTCTGCTCACATAAAACAAGTATTTGCGCAGCAAACCAAACTCGATCGGGCGCTCAGAAGCCTTATCGATATCAAAATGTTTCGACAAAATCGTGTCGACCAAAGCCTCGTCGCGCCCAGCATCAGGAACATCAAGGACAGGAAACATCGAATCAAACCGAGTAATAAGGGGAGCGGAAAACTTAACCTGCTCAAAAAGCACTCCATTTGGATCAAAACGGCCATACTTAGGATTAGCAACCATAAAGATACCCACGTTCGCCTTCAAAACTCCCTGAACTTGAGACTTGTTCACCGAAATAATCCCGTCCTCCATGCAGTCAAGCAGGTGCGACTGAACCTCATCATCCATCTTGTCAACCTCATCAATCACGACGTGACCATCATTGCACAACGGAATCGTTCCAGCGCTGAGCGCACGTTCACCAAGCAAATCGTTCTTCTCGGCGCTCGCAGTCAAACCAACACCGGAAGCCCCCTTTCCGACAGCGCGCTTACACTTGTAACTCAGGCTGTTCACTTCCTTACCAATAACAGTCTTACCGCTTCCAGGATCGCCAATAAGCAAAACATGAAAACTATCTCTCGCAGACACGCTGCCATCCGCGCTCTCCTTGCGAACACCCTTCACAAGAAACAGGAGCGCGGCCTCCTTAATGATGTCGTGACCAAAAATAGTTGGTGCGACACTCGCGCGCAGCAAATCAAGAAGGTTCGGCCTAGACGCAAGCTCCCGGAAAGATTCAATATCTTTTTTCGTGAAATGAATCCTCTTAAGCTCATCCTCGATCAACTCAAAATTCACGCAGTCAAGATACAGATCAAAGTCAACACTCTTCACGCCATTACGCAAATGAACGCTGAACTCCTTCAGAACACCAACAAATCTGGCAGCCCGGCCAGGAAGCAACTCCTCATTCTTCGCGGGAGCAGTTAAATCGTCCTGTAGCAAAACCTTCAGCTTTTTAGGCAGCGTATCATCGCCGATAACTGACAAGTCCTCTTCGAGGACAACGCGCTGACTGTCAATAAGCACGTTCTCAATTAACCTAAACCCGCGTTTCTTTCCGCAGCCACAAATAGACGGCTCCTTGAGTTTCTCATCTGCATGCAACACATTCAGGATCTCGCCGCAAGATGTACACTCAAACCTTGACGACTTCGCTTTCGGCCGCACGTCAGTACGAGCACGAACCACGCCCTCAACACAAATAAGCCTGCCAATGTGGGCCTTACGGATATCGCGAATAACAACTTTCTGGGACTCAGGAAGATTAAACAACCTAACTCTTATGCTCGCCGGCCCATCCTGGATGTCTTCACACAAATACTCACAGGCAATCTCAAAATACCTCAAATAATCATCCGGCTCATCAAGAAGAAGCTGAGCAAGTTCTGGGTCAGCACCAGAAACAAGAGAGTAATCAACCTCCAAAAACTGCAACCCTTTTCTCACATTCTCTAGCAGCGCATCTAAGTAGTTGAGTTCGATGACTCGCTTAAATTTCTCTATTTCCTGTGTTGCTTTTGTTCCAGCCATTTTTTTATAGTTATCTTTGAGGCTGCGCCATCACACTTCAAACAAACAATACCTATAGGGTACTCCTTGAATCCTCTGCTTTTCCTTGCTATCGAGCCACACAGAACACATTTTCCGGCTACGTCGGAATCACGGATGTTCAAAGCCCCCTCCTGGTTCTTTATTCTCGCCAAAAACTGCTCGAACCTCTTGCGCTTCGAATGAATAAATCCTAACTCCCGTTTAGAAAAATATTTCTTTGAAATAAATGGGTTAAACTCTGAAATTAGGGGGGCAAAAGAATTTGAAAGGCAGAATAGAATAGGTATCTTGCAGCAGGTTGGGTGTTCGCGCATCCAAAAATTGCAGATAACCTTGTAGTTCTCAGAATCTTTTCCAACCTCTTTTATGATTCCTAGTTCCTCAAGATCAAAAATGAACTTTCTGACTTTTGTTCCGTTTCCGAGGTTTATCTTTGTCATGAGCTCATAATAGCTCGTGAAGCCAAGCTCGCTTATTGAATAAATGATTTTAGAAGGGTACTTGAGGATGAGAAGGTTGAGTATTTGTGAGAATTGCTTTTCGAATGTGAGGGCTGTACCTGTGAGGTACAGGCTTTCGTGTTTTTCTATGGTCTGCGCGAGAAGCAATATTCTCTCGACGCACGGACTCAGTGCCTGCGCCTTACTTATCAAGATCACCCCCCACATCTTTGACAACTGATCGATCTTCGCGCGCCGTAAAATCATAAACTAACGAGAAATGAAGAGCAGAGGTCTTGTGGTTGCCTCTAACCACCAAATGGCCATCATTAGTTACTTCTTCAAGAATTCCTGCAACTACAAATTCGTCTTTCTTGATTACTGTTACAAAAAAGCCAATGTGCCGCCGATAAACGTCCAACCGCTTTTCATAGCCGTAGTCTTCCTTAGTATCTCCTTCCGGTCTCAAATTACTTACCTTCCTGTAAAACAAAAATTTTATATACCCAAACAGCTAAAGAACTCCTTGGGAATCTGGGAATTCTATGGTTGAGGGGCCACGAATTCTTTGCACACACTGGCCGGGAGAACTATTTCTTCCGGCAAATTTTCTCTCTCAGGTCTCTGAACTCAATTTATCAAGATCAATTTTCTTTATCTGAACGTAATCCCCTTTCTCTAATGGTGAGTCTTTTGGAATATACACGAGTTTAAGGTTTCTACTTTTGTGTTCCTTGATCTGTCTTATAATAATTTTTTCTTTTTCTTGCTCCATGCGTGTTTACACATGCCAACACATATTTAAACTTTTCTCGGCATTACTAAGTAGTAATTTTATGTTGTAATAAAACAATTTTATATAAATTATGTAAAAAATAACTATGTACCCAACGGGTACAGGCTTACCTTAGGTACAGTTGTTTAAGTTTGGAAAGTAGTAGCCCCCCAGGTACAGGCTACTACTTAATATCGTCGACAAGACAACAACATATACCTGTACCTGTATGGTACTGCCTTCAATTCTTACAAAGTATGACAAGATTTACATTGACTCTGGTGCTGCAACCCACAGATTTTAGGAAAACACTTTTACCCATGCCCAAAGCGTACTTAATTATCGATCTAACAGAGTACTCTGGTACACCTATTACTAGTGTTGTTTGTAACCCTGGTACAATAGATACTTGAGTACTCAGGTAAAGTAAGTACCAGAGTAAAGAATCCCTCTCCTCTCTCCCCCTGCATCCCCCTCACTCCTCTCCCCAAAAATTTTGTAGAAAATTTTTTATAGTCGGCGCGCGAAATTTTGTGTTTATGGCTGATTTGAGTGAAATCTTTGATCTGTTTTCGTATTTTGATATTCCGCAGATCTACAGCAGGTACAGTGTCGGCATTGATTTCTTCATCTCTTTTTTCCTTTTCTTTGGCGTTGCGAAGATGAGTCTTGGAAGGCGTTTTCAGTCGAACTATGTGCCGGTTTCTGCCGCTCTCGTTCTCTCAGTCGGCTTCGTCCTCATGGAGCGCGAGATGAATTTCTCGCTGGCTACTTTCGGCCCGATCGCTGCACTTATTTTCGTGTTCATTGTTGGGGCTGTGCTGTATGGGTTGCTGAGACATTTTGAGGCCGGCCACGCGGTCGCGCTTCCAGCGAGCTTTGCTGCGGTGTATGCGTGTTTGAATTTGGTTTCTCCAAGCGTGTTTGACTGGATCGCGGGAAGACAGCCGTGGATCAACGGGGTACTTCTTCTTCTCTTCATTGTTTCGTTGTTCAAGCTTGGATGGGCACTTTTCCCTAAGCGGTCCGCAAAGGATTTTGGTCGCGATATTCACAACCTTTCCGTTGACCGAGAAGACAGCGAGCGAGGAGGCCGCGACCAGGAACAGGAAAGACACCTTCTAAAGCACGAGCTTAAGCTAGCGAAAAAGAGTTTGCGTTCTGGCGAGGACGTTCTTCGTCACCTGGACATCATCGTGGGGGCGGTTGACAGTCACGGCATGCAAGAAGGCAGCAGACAAAAGATTATTGGTGCTCTGGAAAGTATTTATGATGGTCAGCATCACGCTGAAGCGTTCCTGCAGCGTCTTGAAGCGATGTATAGGAAGGTGGGCAGTCATGACTCCAAAAGGTACGAAATACTAAAGAGAGACCTTCAGAGCGCTCAGGGAAAGCACAGGCAAAGTATTGAGAAAGAGTTGGGCTTTGAGGAGAGGAAGCTTGAGGCAGACCAAGAAGTCGGCCGCCTGCGAGAGAGACTGTCTGGTCTCGTCCAGGTATTCAATAATTTTTTGCGTGAAGCAGTACAAAGACTGAATGGGCACTTTCCTGTTGAGGCTAAAAACTCGCTACTGCAAGCCAGAGAAGCAGAAAAAGAGATCATCGAAGAACTCTCAAAAGTCAAAAGGCTTGAGAAAATTCTGATCGACCTCGCAAAAGCAGAAAAAAAAGAAATCAAAAAAAACACTTAGCCCTTTTCAGGCTTTTTTCTTCGCTCAAGGTATTCCCTAATGAGCTCATCTATGCCCCGATGGTAGGTGCGTATGATCTCTCCTTTCGCCTGCATGTACAAGAGCTGAAGAGCGAACTCTGTAGTTTTTGACGGGTTGACGAGTTCCGGCTTCAGTTCAAGTATGTCAGGAATTATTTTGTCTACGTAGATATCCCTCACAGTAATTTTCTTGAATCCTCGAAAGCTTTTTTGTCCCACAAATCGATGTTTTCCTAGTGCCGATATATAAATTCTATTGTACTGCACACAGTACAAAACAGAAAAGTTTATATAGTAGTTGTTGTACCGTATTGAGTACAATGATTATGGTTGATCGCGAACTCGGAAAAAGCACCAGCATCAGGCTGTACGCCGACCAGGACTTGTGGCTATTGGAGCACAAAGAATTCAACCTCAATGGCTTCCTGAGAAAAGAGCTGGACAAACACATTGCGAGAATGAAGAAACTCGATCAGATAGAAAAAAAAGATACAAATACACAGTCACACATTTCCACAAAAACACAAAGTGACGTTCTTGGAGGAGGAATAAAAAGGCCAGAAAACGCCCAAAACAATTCTGTTCAGCCCCCCACACAAAGGCCGATGGCGACAATCGCAGATTCCCAAACCTCCTCCCCATTCTCACAAGGTGATGTCGCATGAAACCATCGTTCAAGGACCTGGTGCACTTCAATATGCACGCAGAAACGTACGGCAGAGTCTACCGCATCAAAAGAGCATACTTGTTGTGCGCTTTTGCTGTGTTGTGCATTGTCACTCCCTGCACGAACTGGCTTATTCCATTCAGCCACAAAATCATCAAGCATGACGTGGTGGTGAGAACATCATAACCATCCAAAGCCTCAAAGCATTTCTGGCTGGGGAGTCTCGTTCAGCAGTCACCAAAGACACTGAAATAGAAAACAGAGGTGAATTAGTACAATGACAGAAACAGAAGATTTCGGGTTCTGTGAGCCAGAAGAAGTATGGCCGGACCCGCTCGCAGTTGACGAACAGCCGCTCACGAAGCGCGACCTGTACCACATCGAGCAAAGCATGCAGACACAGAAGCACCACATTGCGGCGCTGGAAGAGCAGAACCGGGGCCTTTCCGCAAGCCTCGAAGAACTTAGAACGCTCATTCACGAAAAAGTCGGAGGTGAACACAAATGCTTGTGCCAACACAAATCCTAGTCAAGCGCCCAGGATCAAACGTTTTGTACCAAAAACTTGTGCCGGTAAGCGAAGGCATGATCCTCTTCCCAAAAACCTGCACAAAAACACACCCCAGTTAAGCACTATACAAAATGGATTTGGAACACTTGTTTGACGCGAGAGAAAAAATGTTTCGAAAGAAACTGCTCGAACACATCAACGCATTACCGCACAACAGCACGGCAAGGATCTATTTGCTCCACGCACACAAACGCATCGAGGAAATGAGCAAGGAGTCCTCAAAGGAAGTGCTGAAGCGCGCCGCGCAAGCAAGAAGCCTCAGCGACCCAATCCAAACAACGTTACCTTCAACACACCATTGCCTGGCAGCGCCGGTTTCGCAAAGACTCTAAGCCGGCAAAGCCAGGCAACCCACCCACAAAAACACAATCACACATTTCCACAAAGACACAAAACAACAAGATGAGTCGTTTTATTGATCCGGACAGCAAACTCTGGCAGGAAAAGCTCGCAAAACTGCGCAAGATGGTTGAGAAGGCAGATCGCCACAATGCCTACTTGCTTGACCTTGTCAGCGCATACCGAAGATCTGTCGAAAAAAAGCAGAAAGAAATCGAAAGCTTACAATCGCAAATCGACGAGATGGAAGAGAAAAGCCGCGAAGTCCTCCAAAAAGTGGTCGTCCTAAGCGAAGCAGTCGACGCCCTGGACTTTCACAGGAACTACGATAACAGGCCCGGAAGCATGGGCACATGAAGAGGTGTTTTGGCGGTGACGTTTGAAGGAGAGCTGCAGGAAATCAGAAACGACTTGAAGCGCGTGATGAAGCGCTTCGATTGCCTGTTCAAAGAAGAACGAGATTGCTGCGATAACTCGCTCATGGACGAGCTGCAAGGAGCCTACAGCGCAATAGAGGCAGGAAACGAAAAGTTCGGTTCCGCGCTCGACATGCTCAACTCCCAAGAAGAGGAAGAGGAATAGTGCAACAAAATGACGTTAAAGCATTTGGTCGTGAAGCTGCTTCACCCAAACAACCACCGAGGCCTCAGAAAGAGGCTTGAAAATAACGACGTGCTCGTGAGTTATTGCAGTCCCTGCTACCACGAGTTCGTGCATGGAGACCGCGACACAGTCCAGTTCAAAATAGACGGGTGTTATGGTTGCGGCGTCGTCGATCTTGCTCCGCCAAAAAAAGATTTGAGGAAACAGTATGATCTTGGCGGCTGGATTTGTAAGGACCACATCAGGAAGTGCATGGGCGAGCGGTACCACAAGTTTTTGGACTACGTAGAAGGCGTTGGTGAGCGCGTGTGAAGCTGACAAGGAACGAGAAAGAGTTTGTTGCGGATTTGCGTGAACACACCACCCTCTCAAAAAAACAGATCGAGCAGTTCATGGTCGTGCTCGACAAGAAGTTCATACTCATAAGACATTTCATGGAAGAACAGTAAAAACAATGACAGCAAGAACAACATTTAGGAAAGCAGTGAGTGCGTGGAAAGAAAGACATGTCGTGGATCGATCCCTATTAATCGCGTCAACACTGTTTGTTGTTATCAGCTGTTTCTTGTTTGTGAATGCCTGCAAGTATTTGAGGTGGTGGAAGTACTGGGGAGAAGGAATGTCGCCAGATTTTGTGCTGAGTTTGGCCTCTCTTGTTCTTCCAGTTGTTGCGTTAATAATTTTTCGCGTTTCTATAAACGAATTTTTAAGAGGTGAAAGTAATGGAAGACAGGGAGACATATAAGGCATCGAAAATATGCAAGAACTGCGGAACAATGGCGACTGACTGCGTGATCAGGAAGGGAGTTTCGGCAAAAGACTTTTTTGCACAAAAAGAGTGCGGCAACTGCGGCTGCTGGATGGGTTGAACAATGGCAAGCAAGTTTTTGGGTTTTGACATCATTTTTGCGCTGTACCTCCCATCATTTGCGGCGTTGCAGATCGCTAACAAAGTGAGTGGCGCGCAGGAAGAACCGGCGTCGTTTGCGTCATCGCTCATCGCTACACTGATCATTTACGGTGTTTCGCGTTTGGTGCTCGAATTTTTTTGGGCGTTTTTCGAGAGGTACTTACAAGACTAATACCATGGCTGAACTTACTTTGGCGATGAGCATAGTTATTGGGTGCTCAATCTTTGCATTCACTCTGCTGTTAGCCTTCTTGGCATACCTGGATTACAAGAAATCAAAAGATCGTCCCGAACGTAAGCCTGACCCAATCCTAAAAGCATTCATGTTCACTGTCGCATTTTTCATTTTGCTGTTTGTCGCGTACTGGCTTGGGTGGGTGGAGGAAGACTGGGCGAAAAAGTATGGCGTTGCTGCCTGCATCGGAATGGGCGTGCTGATCGGCGCGCTTTACTGGGTGATCATCAGGAAACGCATGCCTCTGAACCTTTCACAGCAGATCTCGCTCATGAACTCTGTGCTGAGAAGAATTTTCAACGCTGAGGAGTATAAGGGCTTCACAAACATTTTGCCTCTTGACGCGTACACGACGTCGAGCGAGGGGAAGCGGCCGAACGTAGGAACAATAATGTGCACGAGAAAGTGTGGCACGATGATGCCTTTCATTGTGAGAATTGATCGTGACTCAAAAGAGATTGTCGCGCTTCGCCCGAACCCTCCGGAAACTGTCAAGGACGAGCTGCTAAAACTTCCTTTTTCAGAGTTCAAGGACGTTGTTGGCGAAGAATTCAACACTGTTGATCAGAATGGAAATGAGAACAAAGAAAAAAATCACTGAAAAAAAGCAGTTCAAGCTGTGGAAGCCTGACCTCTCACGCATAGAGACGCTGCTGCGCAGTGCTGGCGTATTCTGGCTTTCTGGCCTCATTATTGCGCTTATGATTATTGCAGTTTTTTTTGTGACGAAGGCGAATCAGAGCACGTACATTATTGACGACCAAAACTGTGCAAGACTCATTAACCGGGAGAACTCTTTTGTGAGCGCAATTTTCCTGTATTTTATCAGCATGCAACTCGGAAGCTTTTACGGAGACTGCCTTGTTAAGTACAGAAAAACGCCACCAACAAACCTATCGAAAAGATAAAAATAAAAAAAAATGGATACCGAAAAGAATCAGTGGCCTATATCAGCCGTAATATATCTCTGCTTTTTTTTTGCAGGAATTATCTTCATGTTGTTATATGCGCTAAAAGACACCACCCACCTCATGCTTTTCATTTTCGCAAACATCTTCACTGGCTGGAAATTCATGCGCGAAACAAACTTTGAGATGCGAGCTCTCCGTCAAAGCCCAAACTTTTTGGCGCTCGACGGCACAGTAAGCATCATTGAGTCTGCTCTCGAACCTATTCATGGCGGACAAATGAAAGTGACAATCGCGACAAAGCCGCAGTACGTCCCAAAAAGCAAGTGGTACAGAATGACTGGCTGGAACGGTTTCACCGCGTTTCTTGCGAACCGCGTGCACTTCGACATTATTGATGATGCGTATAAGTTCGTTCCGATAGATGGGCAGTACTCTGGAGCAAAAGAAGGCGCATACCTATATCTTGGAAGTCTCGATAAGGGCAGGCCAGTCAAGATGTTGGACGCGCACCTAGCAGCAAACCTTGATTGGGCGATTTCTACCCTTTCAAAAGTTAAAGACATTTATGAAGGTGCAAAAGCGCAGAGCGCGGCGGACGCAAAAGAGGGAAATAAGAGGATTGTTGACAACCTGCACAAGATCATTCCGACTATCAACCAGATCCTGCAGAGCAGCAGGAACGGCGTGAACCCTCTTCAGCCGACAGGACAGCAAAGACCATAACGAGGTGGATGACATTGAACAATAAAGAAACAGATGAAAAACAAAATGGGTCCAGCCATGAAGCAATCACAATAATTGTGGGAATATTTTTGTTAGCCGCAATATTTGCCGTAGGAGTATCCATTCCGGTGAGCTATGACGCAACAATAGAGTGCGATAGCGGAGAAGTCGGAATAAACTTTGACGCCAGCTACGAAAACACAAAAATAATCGATAACGAAACACAAAAAGGTTTCTATTACACAAACGACATGATGCCGAAAAACTTGAGCCTGCACGGAATCAAAAACATTCGATGCACAGCCAAAGTAGCAGGAAAAGCACCTTTGGCATTCATAAAAATATTCAGCTAAGATGGCAAAAAACAATAACAGCGTACCAAAGGGTCTCTCGTGCATGAACGAGTGCGAAATAAAGGACCGCAATGTTGAGCTAGAAAAAGAAAACGAGGAACTCAAAAAAAAGCATGACGACCTCAACCAAAAATTTTTGGGGCTCTCCGAGCAGGTAGCAGGAAAAAAAGACGATAAGGAACGCTTGAAGTTCGTGGAAGAAAACGTTGAGCTCAGAAGCAAAGCCGACCGCCTCGAAATCATGCTTTCGCAGTCAGAGAGAAGCGTTAGAGACCTCAAAGCCCAAATGGAGCGCCTGCACGAGATCTGCATCGAAAAAGAAAAACAGTTGCTTGAGATGAAGGCTGCGTGGCAGCTCGACGAAGAAGTACAAAAAACTTCCAAAAAGTTGAAAGAAAGTGAGAGGCGCCTCAAAGAGGCAGAGCTGGAAACCAGGAAGGCGAAAGCGCAAAAGGAAAAGTTTGAAGAAATAAAGGCTCAGGACATTGCAGAAATCAACGCGCTCAGACAGGAACACAACCAAGAAATACAGCAAATACAGGCCGCCAAAAAAGAACACAAAAAACTCGTGAAAGAGTTGAGCAGCCTGCAAGGCAGGCACGACAAACTATTCAAAAAAGTCAGTTACAAAGAAAAACGGCTTCTCAAAAAACAGGAAATACAGCAGAGAAAAGAGCTCACAAAAAAATCTAAGGAAGCACAAAGACTGTTTGAGGAGCGTGAGCGACAGAGAAAGAAGACTGAGGAAGTCAAGAAGCAGCTCAAAAAGCTTGACGAACACCTCTCAACGCTCAGCATCCAACCAAAAAAGTCCGCAACCAAAAGAGCACGAGAGGACGACCTGGAGATCCCGCCACCACCTCTTTACGAAGAAAAAGGGTTCATCAAAAAATTTTTTAGACTCCAAAAATGAAGCATGTACTTATTGAGATCATTCGGCGTTACTACAGTGCCGACCTCGTCACGAAAAGCACGCAAGTCATCACGGTAGATAATAAGCCGTTTATTCGCACGAGCTATGAGAGGAGCGCGGTACTGTGGCAGTGCAGGAACCAGGCGCAGGAGTTCGAAGACGACCTCGCCAAAGAAATCATTGATGGCGTTCGTGCGAGGGCTGCGGACGACGTTTACGGTATGGTTGAGGGATGGCTTAAAGCAACAGGCAAGTGGGAGGAAGCGACAAAGGACGATATTAGGACAGACATAGAGAATCAGCCTTGCGATGTGAAGATGAATTGGTGTGTTAGGGTGCTTGCCAAGTTCGATATTTTGGATATGCGCGAAGTCATTCCAACAGAAGAAGTCAGTGACGAAGACGGAAGCATAATAGGGATGCGTCAACTCAAAAACGACGAAGGTGGCTCAAGTGGTTAGCAAGGTAGTGAAGTGTTTTGCGAAGAGCCAGGTGAGAAGCGACGTTCTGCATATGCGCATCATGGGGTGGAGCGGGAAAGGAAAGGACGTTTTTGGGGAGCAGTACATCACCCAAAAAGTTGGGAAGTTCAAAGTCATCGACTTCCACTCGGTAGAGCGAAACGAAGGTTTTTTTTACTCGATACCGAACACGAACCCGTCCATGCTGAGACGGCTCCAGTTCTTCGCAAACGGAAGACTCAAGCCAAAATCTTTCAAAAACGATATCGTCATGATTTGCGGAAGAAAAATCCTTAAGCAGGACCGCCTCCCAAAAAATGTTTCGATAAGGAGCCTCGACAAAGACCTGTTCGTCGACAACGACATGATCCCGTTCCTCACAAACACGCACGCCGGAGAGGGCCTTCTCCAAATGATCTTTTTCTTTAACGAGGTACGCGGAGAAAAACCGATGAACATAGACGACCTCCAAAACTATCTTCTAAAAATCATTAACGACCAGCTTCCAGACATGGAAACAACAGCGTTCAAAAGCTCAAAAGGAAACGTTGTCCCGCCAATACTCAGAAACATCATTTCGCTCAAAAGCAGCGGCATATTCTCAGAAAAGTTCCCAAAAATAAGTTTGGATGAGCTACTTAAAGACTCTCAAAGCATCACCACCATAAGCTACAGTCTTCTTGACACGTCTCTTGAGCGCGCGGTCGCCCAAAGCCTTCTCCTCAACATGGTCGTGAAGCAGCGCGACGAAATCAAAAAGAAAGCCAAGCTCATCCCGCTCCTCATTTACTATCGCGAGTTCCAGGTCGCCTACAACAAGCACGACGAAAGCTTCTATCGGAACTGCTCGATGCTGAGACAAAAGTTTTGGTGGATCCTCACAGAAGGCAGAGACAACAAGATCACTCTCATAGCGAACTATCAAACCCCGAAACAGATACCGGACAACGTCGCTAACCAGTTCCAAAAACACTTCAGCCTGGCAGTCCCAAAAAAGGAAGCAGAAAGCTTCCAGAGCTTCGCCCCAATCCCTCCATTGACCATAAACAAGCTTAGTTTGTGCGGCCGCGGCCAAGGACTATTCTTTGCTTCCGGAACCTACAAGTACCCCGTGGAAGTCATGCCCACGCTGCACATGAAAAAGGAAGCAGGCTTCAACGTCATGGAGCACCTACAAAAAGTCTTCGGAAGTTACGACATAGAAAAAGAATATGGAGTGGTCCTGGATGATCAACTTTTTCGGTCGGTTGACGGAATATTTACACTGTCTAGTACTAGTCCTAACGGAACACAAAAAAAATCTGAAAAACGGAACGACAAAGAGGAGAGTGATGATGGATGGTAAAAAAAGCAGTCGTTGAACAGGAAGAACTAAAGGATATGCGGATTGTTCGTTCAACAAACAAGAAAAGCATGTGTTTCTACGTGAAGTGTCCGTGCGGGCGCAAGCACAAGTACGTGACGAGCCTGGAATACTTGAAGAGGCTGAGCAGGAACGAGTTCAGGTTCCTATACGCAAAGCACGACAAAAAGCTCAAAGAAGAAAGGAAACAGGCAAAAGCCACAAAAAAGACCAAAAAATTGGTTATATAATAAGTTATATACAAGTATATAGGTTTTCGCGAGAAACCTCACAAAAAAAGGAAGATGGTGTTACTAAAGAAACTCAAGGTGAATGGGTGCACGGTCCTTAATTTGCCGCGCGAGCTCTACCCGATGGTGGAGTGGGCTAAAGACACTGAAGTGTGTCTCGTTGTCCAGAACGGAATAGTTTTTCTCACGAAGGACGAAATTCTTGCTCAGCGCCTACTCACGTTGTTCAGCCAAAAAGATAGTCACGGCATGCTGCAGCGCCTCGAAAAGTTGTTGTATGGAGACCTGGTCGAGAATGAGCGAATCGCGCAAGCAGTCAAAGAAATCAGAGAAAAAATCCGAACATAAACAAAAATGGTTTCTGCGCGAATCTGTTCCCGTATTTAAACCTATCAATTCGTCCAAATTCAAATGAATTCATTTGCATTCGCCCCAACTCAATTGAATCGGGTGTTTTATAAACATATATTGCGCGTCTCTTGTTTGATCAAAAAAAGCATAATCAATAACAAAAGTTTTTTTTGGGGCAAAAACAAAAAACGTATTATTACATGCTTTTTTTTGTGAGGTGAAAACAGAATGCAATCAATGAAATCTAAAAAAGGGATGGGCATGTTAATGTACATCATCATAGGGTGTGTGGCGCTCTTCTGTGTCACAGCTATGGTTGGTCTTTTAGGCGGTATAGGCCCACTTGGTGGGTGGCAGCCGGAAAAAGCTGATACCATGGATGACGCGAAAAGTCTTGCTGTCGTTGATGATTCGGACACTGTAAAGACTGACGAGGACAAAGTTGCTGTTGCGCGCCAGTACGGAATCGAAGACACCACGCTGCACCTTTACGCATACGACTTCTACAACAAAGGAACATCCATTGGTGGAACTGCCTATCTTATAGACGCAAACGATCCGGAGGATGTTTTGAAATCTGGAAAGGCAGCTGGAAATCCTGGTGACGTTCTCTCTATGCTTTGGGTGAACAACACGCTCTTCCATAACGCATGGGCTCCTGAGCACACAATTCCAGGATCAAAAGGTGACGACGATATCAAGGCATTTGGAAAAAAGAATTCCACCCTCACTATTAGCGTGTTTAACGCTGACAATGACAAGATGAGTGATGGATGCACTGGTTCAGGTGTCAATCAAACAGTCGCTGCTGGTCTTTCATATACGCTTTCATTGAGGTTAGATGGTCAGACTGAAGCTGCTACGCAGGACATGATCTGCGTACTTGAGTCAAGCGACAAGACCAAGATGGACAAGATGGTGTTGAGCGGAGCACAGCTGGGCGTCACAACAAAAGATAAGTATGGCGAGAGTCTGAATGAACCAAGCTTCTATACTGCCAGCGCAGCAGCTTCTGGAACATGGACTTTTGGAGTTGAATCTATTGAAGGAGTTTCGAAGTCAGGAACCATCCAGCTCTATAGCAAGAATCAACAAAGCCTTGCGGGTACAACGTTTTCCATCAAGTGCTATACTAAAGAGCACTTCATCGATACTAATGGGCAGCACTCGTACGGAGTACAGAACAAAGACGGAACAAGGCAGAGCATGGCTTTGTACGGGTTCACAGGCTGTCTAGTCTAGAGAAAACGCCAAACCAATTTTTTCTTTTTTTTAGTTTTTTTGTTCACTGCTCGGCAACCATTCCTGCCTTAAAATAACTCCCAATCCAAACAAAAAAAATGGTGTCTCCACTAATTCCTGCGTTTACAGTCTTTGCGGTGTGGCTTGTGCTGCATTCCTATAAGGACTATTTGGGAGACGTTTTCCTGTTCTTCTATTTCTGGTTCATGTACGCGAACCTTGAATCATCGAGCAACCTATCAACATTCTACCTTTTTGGAATGCTTTTTGTGATGATAGTAACTTTTTCGAGACAGAAATGGGGTGTTGGAGACGGGGAAGTCGAAGGATATGAAAAGTATGGGATAAGAAAGCTTGGAATTCCCCTTATTTCCATCATCATCGGAGTAATCATGTTCTTAATGAAAGTTGCGCTCAATGGAAAAGCAGGTGGAGCAATTATTGGCGTGCCTACTCTTTCCATAAGTTTTGCGTCGTGGGGTCCGTCAACGATTGCGATCCTCGGTATCATAGAGAATAGAGTGTTTTTTTCTGCGTTCGAGCTATTGAGAAGTGAGCTTGCGCAAAACATATTTTATCGGTTGCTTTCCGCGATCCCAGTCCTTGGACAAGTCATCTTTTTAATGTTTCAGCTTTTAGCGTTTGCAGCCCCATTTATTGTCGTTTCAGTTATCTTCAGCATGTTCCATCGCACAGCGTACGGCGCAGGCGCAGCATCGAGCTTCGTTTTCGCAGCAATAGTCATGTTCATGTACCTTATAAGTTACATATTCACAAAAAAAGATACGGCAGCAGACACAGCGCATTGGATGTGGAACTTGTGGGTGACTGTTTCAAAAATCCTAACCATCGTGAGGTGAACCGAAAAAAAATGATTCAAAACAAAAAAGGAATTGCGTCGGCAATCATTGCCGTCATCGCCATCGTCGTCATACTTTTGATCGTGCTCATAGCGTCAGGAGCGTCAGGAGCGTCGACGCTGCCAAGCTACTACACTGAGACGCCCGCAGGCTGCACCCCAAAACAGGTTGGCGTGACAGTAGAAGGAATTTTGTTTGTTGAGGACACTGCCTGGTTCGGAGTCGAGCCAAGCATCAAAAAAGTCAGCGTCGACGCAGTCAGAATCCAGCGAAGCACTCTTGGAGTGTTCAGCGAGGACTACACCTGGAAAGTAGAAGCAATAGATCCGGTATCAGGCAACCAACTTACATCGTACCAAAAAAGCAGCACGCACGAAGGAGACGGACTCACCCAAGAAAACGAATACATCCTTTCCTTCAGGATGCCTGACAACAACTGCGACGGACAAGTAGACGACTTCGACCTCGTAATCAAAGCAACCATAAACGCTGACCGGCTCGGACCAAAACCTGCTGACCAGCTACTTCTAAAATACAGAAATGGGAGGGCAACCATAAGCTAAAACAATGGAAATGAACAAACTACTTATTTTGGTCTTCGTGCTCGCATTGGCGAGCACACCTGTCTTTGCGGAGCAGCAAGGAGACCTCGACGTAAGCGTAATCGAACAAAACACGCAGGAAAGCGGGGGACTACTCAGCTTTTTTGACTTCTCACCAGAACCCCTCAGAGTCGTCTCGGGAGGCTTGTGCGGTGACACCGCAAACGACGCAGGAAGAACTACCTACGACAACTTTCAGGTGTGGTGCACGAACAACGACGGAACCACAAAGGACCTCACCGGCTGCGTCGCGCTCTTCTATGACGCGAACTGGAACAACGTCGGAGACAAAGAGATCGTTCCCGGAAAAAGCGTTGCAGGACCAATTGAGGCAGTCTACTGGTCTCGCTACAACTGCTACGAACAAGAATACTCGTGTAATGATTACCGTGATGCTGGCTGCGGAGGCTCAGGAAACTATCAGGAGTGCGCAGAAGACAAAATGCTACGCGTCAGGACGTGCGTCGGAGCGCCTGCAGGTGTTGAAACCGAGCGCTGCATCACTGACAAGCAATGCAGTCCTTCCTGCACTGAAAGCCGTGGTGCCTGGCAGGCGTGCTCGGACGGAAGACAGTACCGCATAATCACGTGGAGTGACTGTCTCACGACAAAAGAGTACCGCGCATGCGACTCATCCAGCGACACATCAGAAGACGATAGTTCTGTTTCTGTGACCACCAGCGGTGGCAGCCAGCAAACTTCAGGAGGAAGCAATGAATCAGCAAGCACAGACTCAGGGTTCAACAGGAAGATGTTGCCGCCAATCATCACCATACTCATAGGCATTGGAGCAATATTCGCATTCATGTACACCGCACCGCATCTTTGGCCGCTTGGCTTGGTCGTAGCAATTATAGGCCTGCTGTGGCTCCTGAAAATATTGGGCATAGGAGGCTGATCAATGAACAAGAAAGGAATGCTGCCACTCATCGCGATCATTGCCTTGATAGTCATCGTGATCGCCATTTTTGCTGTCTTCAAAGGAAAGGGAAGCAGTGACGAGCTCGCGTTCCTTGTCCCGCCAGAGATCTGCACGAAAACAGAGTGCCGACCAAACAGTTGCGGCGGAACGAACGTCGGCGCTGACCAGTACGGCTGCCCAGTCTACAAGCGGCAGGGAAACGACGAGTTGTGCGCGAAATGCGAGTCATGCTTTGACTCGAACACTAACTCGTACTGCATCAACAAGGTTGGTTGCCCGAACGGCTACAAAAGCATTTGCAGCGTGACGTGCGGCGGAGGCCAGGGCTGCGACTACGGAGAAACAAGCCAAACTGTCTGTCAGGACACATTTTTTTATGACAGCTTCTGTCCAGGCTGCTTCAACGACCAGAGACCGAACTTTAAGGCGATTGACGAGTATTATTGCTCGATGCTCGCGAAAGGCTTTGAGTGCACTGACTACGTTGTCCCAGACAGCCAAAGCGGTGTTTACACGGTGCAGGGCTACCTTATTTGCTGCGTTGACTCAGGAAACCCGCCAAAGCTCGGAACGTATGGAGCTATCCGCGATCACCAATGCGATACTGTTGACGTCGTAGATGACCCCACAACCATCTCGCCAATACCTGATGCAGAAGGAGGGGCAACAGAAACAGGAAACGACCAAGCGTCAACCGAATCGTCAGACAATTCAGGGGACACTTCAGAAATAGACCAAACCGACAACTCAGACTCTGATTCGTCAAATGATCACCAGGATACAGCAAGCGACTCAGGAAGCGATTCAGCAAGCAATTCAGGAAGCGAAACCAGCAAAGGCTTTTTCGCGAGGTTGTGGAGTTGGCTCAAAACCTTCTTTTAGGCGCAGCAACAGTTCTCGCCTCAAAGCTAGTTTGGGCGCTCGCGCTCCTGCACATACCGATCGTTGTTTTGACGCTCGCATTCCACTTCATTCACGGGCTCCACCTGCGCGGACTCGTGCTCGCGGGTGCGCTGTGGATACTGATTCCGGGAACTGACGAGCTGTGGCTTGTCCCGATCCTCACCGGACTCATGGGCGTGTGGGGCCTCGCAGCCTATTACGGTCTTGGGGTCGCGCTTTTGGCGCTGTGGTGGTTCGTGCTCAGATAAAAGAAAAAAGAGATGGATAGAAAAAGACGGTGAACTAAGAAAATGATTTTTGTACTGCTCGGAATCATTGGCTTTGGCCTGCTCGCGTCGTTTGGCCTCGCAGCATTGTTAGCGAACGGTCTTGTTGCGCTCGCTGTCGCAGGCTTCATTGTTGGCGCGCTCACGAACAAGGTTGGGTTGCTCGGAGATGGGTTCCTAAACTTTGCAGCAGCGGTCGTTGTCGCATCAATCCATGACGGCATAGTAAGTCTCGGTTTTTCCGGCCTACCAAACTGGCTCTACATATTTTTGGTGTGGTACTTTGCAGGAACCTTCACCATGAAGCTCCTCGCGCTACTCCCAATTCCTTTCGTGCAAGAAATCGCGGCAGAATACTCATAAAAAAAATAACGAAACAGATCTGAGGTGAAAACGTAAATGATGTTTAAAAAATCGAAGAAAGGTTTTGCTCAAGCTCTCGCCCTCTTCACGCAGTGGTGGTTTTGGGTGCTGCTGGCGCTTGTGCTGATCATTTTGTTTGTTGGAGGATCAATATTTATCTACATACTGACAAAATCGATCTTCCTGCTTGCAGGAGTTGCTGTGCTTGTCGGCGCAGTGTTCGCATACGCTTTCAAAGGAGCTCTCGCTCCGTGGTACATCTGGGCGATCGGCGGCGTACTCATCGTGCTCAACTACCTGCCAGGACTTCACGGCGTGACACTCGCAGCAGTACTCCCATGAAAAATAATGACACCTTTGATGGAGTCCCTCAGTATCCTGAAGGAAAAATAGTGGTTGTCAGCGGAGGTGTTAAGCCTCTCCACCTATTTTTGGCTGTTGCTGTGCTGCTTGTTGGGAACGCTGTGTTGTTGTCTTCGATATTTTTTGATTTTCCGGAGCTGTCAATAAATGTTGGTGACACAGACGTTGTGTTCGCTGGAACACAAAGTTTTGGGCGTATCGCGCCTACGAGCAGCATGCTTCCGACGGTGAGCAGCGCAGACCGCGTAATGTATTCGGGAGACACGTCAAGTATTGGCGTTGGAGACATCGTAAAGTATCGGCACGGAGTTGATGAGGAAGAGCAGTACGTTCTTCACCGAGTCATTTTTGTCATAAACAAGACAGAGCTAGAAAAAGAAAGCGCAGAAATTTTTTATGTCATGAAGGGAGATAATAATCCTTACCCTGACCAGTTCCTCGTAAAACAAAAAGACGTTGTTGACGTTGTTGAACAAATAAAGTTCGGATAAAAAAAGAAAGTGAAATCACTAAAGACTGGTATTGGAACAATTCTTACGATAGTGATCATAGTGGTAACGCTAAAAGCAGCGTACAGCTCAAGCATTACTACATGGAGCGACGGAGTTTCTGAAGGCAACATCTCATTCATCGAGCCATCAAACATAACAAAGTACGTTGATCTCCCGACAAAAAGCATTATTTACGAGTCGAGAATAGACCTCGTGTTCAGTAACTCTACCGGAAGGTGCTACCAGGAAAATGCAACAGAAAGCAATTCGTGCCTTGGAGACCTCACAGGAAGCTATGTTGTTGACGCAGGAGCAATAACTGCAAAAGACCTTATCTATGACGGGGACTGGAGCACGTACGGGTCAGCCTCGGCACCAAACACTATTTTCCGCATAACCTATGACAAGCCGCAAGGAGTTCTCAGCACATCGAAATGGAAGGTGAAGCACTATAACGGGACAGTCCAGCTTGGAGGCTCAGGAGTTTCCTGGAATAACTGTTTTGCGCAGTCACCTTTGCAGCTCAGAATAGTGTTTCAAAGTGGTCCGACAGCAGTCTTCCAGTGTTTCGCAGGCGGAAGCCAATGGAACACGCTAACATCAGTGTACGGCTACCCAATCTATGAGGAAGCGATGAACTGGAGCGTATACACTGAGCCAAAAAACTTTTCGTTAGACATCGGAGCAGACGGATCTGTTGACTACTTCAACAACTCGTTGCTTGACGGGTTCTCCATAAACAACCTTTCACTGAACACTTCACATATTGCTTCGTACCTAGCGACAAACGGTTCACCAGTACCAATAAGCTTTGGCTTGCTCTCTCCAGGACTGATAAGCTTCAGCAACATATTTATTAATTACAGTGTCAATAATAGCGCAAACATCTTTTTTTTGAACAGCACCGCATGGATTTTTTCCATGTACAGCGACGAGTCAGTGACGCGCGAGTTCACCATAAATAATACTGGAGACCATAACGCCTCTAATTGCAGTTGTTCGTTAAGCGGAAGCCTAAACAACTTCTACAGCCCAACATATTTCAATGTATCCAACGGGTCGGCAACAAAGATCAATGTCACCATTTCGAGTCCGAGCGCCATTCTGTACACTTCAAACTATCTCGATTGTTCGTGCAGCAACGCAGACTCTTTCGGAAATGTGATTCACACCCCAAACGACGTCGAACTGCTTTTTAGCGTATCAACGCGTCCAGCCCCAACTACTGGTGGGGGAAGTGGAAGCTCACAAACTACCACTGTTATTGTGAATAGCAACGAGAGCGTCATCATCGACTTCGGAGTGCTCCTCTCAGACTTCCTTGTGTTGAACCCGGATAAGGAGCAGTCGAGGGTGCACCGCATCACGAACCGGGGAAGCAAGAACCTGGAAAGCGCTTCCCTCGTCATAGAAGGAAGTATCGGAAACTTTTTGGTTGCCGAGGTGTGCGACTTGGGCCAGAGCGACTGCAGGACCGACGACATCAGTATTGCTGCTGGCGAGAGCAAGTTGCTCGTGATCGATGGAGTGTTCGGTGACGATCTCGGAGAAGGCGCAGAAGGCATTATTAAGCTCGTTGCGGACGATGGCAAGGTGTACGGCCTGGATGTGACGATTAGTCGCGCTCCTGGCTACAGGCAGGTTGATTGGATCGCTGACCAGTTCGGTGTGAGTCAGACTGTGGCTGGCCTTATCGGTATTGGTATTGCGGGGCTTGGCGTCGTGGTGGTTGTGAATATTGCGAGGATGTTATGAGATGAGCATAGACAAGGAAAGCGGGAACGGTAGGAACAATAAACATCTAAAAATCACAGCAGCAGTTTTGCTGCTCCTTACACTATTTGTGTATTTTGCGAACGCCGACGCGCCAACAATCACGGAAGTCGTTCTCAACTCAACTTCGGGAGCGACCGCCTCAACAAACGACAACCTCACCTGCTACGCCTCTTATTCAGACCCTGACGGCCACAACGTCTCATTCAACTACAAATGGTATATTAACGATGATCTAAACAGTACAAGAATACCTCAAGAGAATAATGCTATTATCTGGTTTCCATTTGATAATGATGTTTATGATTATATACTAAGTAATAACGGAACTATTCAGGGAGAACCATCACTAGTGTCTGGCAAAGTTTTTGGTGCGTATGACCTTGATGGAGTAAATGATTATATCTCTGTAGTTGATTCACCATCATTAAATCTAAGTGATAATGCTACATGGTCTTTTTGGGTTAACAGAAAAACAGACATTCCAGCTTCATCAGTAATTGATCAATATAGTTATATTGGTGATCAAAGAAGTTATGCAATTAAGCTTCCGGAAGATGAAGTTGTTTTATGGAATGGTCAAACAGGTGGTTCTAGTGATGTTAAACAGACATCATCGACAAATAATTGTGGAATAACAGCTAATAATACTTGGATACATCTTGTCGTAACATTTGAGAACGGTGAGATAAATTATTACAAAAATGGAGTATTATGTGATACTCAAACCTCAACAAACACTCAATTATTTGATGCAAATGTTGCTCTAAATTTTGGTAGACACATATCCGGTCCTGCTTTTTTTAATGGCACTTTAGATGAAATTATTATTTGGAATCGAACAATTAATGCAGGAGAAGTATCTCAGTTATATTATTCAACAAGTTACGGAAGTCCTAATATTTATAATTATGGAGGAACTGAATATGGAGATATATTTACATGTGAAGCAACCCCTTATGATTACTTGGAAATAGGAGACAGTGTTAACAGTTCTTCATTATATATTTTGAACAATTCTGACTATTTAAACTTAGCAGATAATTCTAACGTTATATTTGTCGATAAATATAATTTATTTTGCAATGACACCTATTCAAGATCACAGGCACTTTCAGGATTTACTCCTTGGTGTTCAATAGCTAATAATACAAATAAAATAAGTGACGGAGACAAGGTTTATTTATTATCCGGAACATATAATGGCAAAATGATTTTTGATGCAGAAAATCTTACAACAAATGTAACTTTTTCCTCTTATCCTTATAACGAAGTAAATTTAACTGATATTCGTAAAGAATATTTATCAACTCCAAATTCTTTGTGGACCGACGTAGGGAATGCTACCCACAATATATATTTATTAAGTGGAACTTTTCCAGTAAAACCTAGTATTTATTATAAAAATGGAACACCCCTATTCATATATAACAACCACAGTAATTTCTTAGACTTATCAATGCCAGAAGGATCATGGTTCAACTCAACAACGAATCAGACATATCTTAGATTTACAGATATGGCGAAAAATCCGAACAATGAAAAATTTTATGTCTCATCTGATGACAGCACAATGTTTATAGACAATCAAGAAATAGACATATATATTTACAACATCACTTTTAATTACGGAAAGTTCTGTATTTATGCAATAGACTCAAAAAATATAACTATAGTAGATAACTCTTTTTATGATTGTAAAAAAGGAATATACTTATTTGATCAAACAAAAAATCTTTCTAACATAAACATTAAAAACAACAATATTCAATATGAATGGAACCATGATTGGGGTTGGTTAGATTTTTATGCCACAGGAGAGAATGCTGCAAACGAACCAACTGGAATCACTATTAGTAGTTTGGGAGATAATGATATAATCTCAGGCAATACAATTAGAGGAATGTTTGATGGAATCCAAATCTATAGTAGAACAGAAAGTAGTGCTTTAATATCAAACAATGTTTTGTCTGATTTATTAGATGACGGAATAGAGATTGAACCAAAATCTGGAACAATAACTAACTCAGGCAAGAACATTAATATTACACACAATTATATTTATTCAACATTTTCAACTATAAGTCTTGCTCCTCATAATTCTTCGAGAGGAAGATCATCAATAAATTATAACATTCTTAACGCCAACAGAACAATAAAGTATAACGATACTTTAGATAGAGATGGTAAATGTTTTAAATTGGGTGCAGATAGCTTGTCAAGTGGAAGAGTAACTTCAGAGTGGGATGTAACACAAAACACTTGCTATACAAAAAGAGAATCCATTCAAGAACTCGGACAAACATATGATATCAACTGGACGAATAACATTTTTACAAATAATGGAAACTACGCTACCATTTTAGGTACGGGGCTGTCTGAGAACAAAATATTTTTTGATAACAATTTATTGTTCAATTATTATGGAAGTTTTGTAATTGGAAGATATAATAACCTAACATATACTGGATATATGACAGTTTCTTCAGCTGTTTCTTCCTGTGATTGGGATGGTAAATGGGATTTGAATAGTATAACAGCTGATCCTTTGTTCTACAATATTTCTGCTGGAAATTTTAGTCCAACAAAAGACAGTCCGGTCTGTTCAATGTCTTCGACAGGAAGCTATATTGGCGCATTGCCTTGCTTGACTGTATATAGTGGATTGACAGGTAACGCTTGTGAGCAAGACTCTGATTGTAACACCAGCTTCTGTGCTCCGTGGGGTGTGTGTGCTGATCCGGATAGCTCTGCTCCGGTTGTGTCTTTTGTGAATGGTACTCCTGCGAATGGTTCTTCTCTCTCAGGTAATTCTTTTGTGGTGAATGTTTCTTCGAGTGACGCGAACGAGCATTATGTGGCTCTTGACCTGGATGGTTCGTTGCTGCTGCATTTGCGGATGGAGAACTATTCTGAGAGCTGCGAAAGTTCTTCTCACGCAAGCGTTTGTACGCCGAAGAATATTTCGAATGTGACTGGAAGGTTTGGGAACGCTTCGCTGTTCATGGCTAACTATTCTTATATGAACGTCTCGAATGAGTCGCTTTTTGACGTGACCGGAGATCTTACGCTCTCGGCTTGGATTAACCTGGATAGCTATGTTGACTACGCGAGGATTGTTGCGAAGTCGACTGAGACCAGGACTGCGCCGTACACGATTTATGGTTTGATGCTTGATACGAATAATCGGACGAGGTTTGAGCTTGCGAGTGGCGGTAAGCAGCATTTCGTGCAATCAGACGAGATGATTGATGTTTCTGAGTGGCACCACCTTGTCGCGACATTTGATGTGAGTAATCAGTCCATGAGGCTTTATCTGGATGGGGTGCTATCGAACGACACGATCCTGAACTCGACTGGAGGAATCGAGACGGGTCTTTCAAACACTTCGATTGACACGAACGATGTTCCGGTGACGGTTGGGGCGTCCATGTATGATTTTGACTATTTTGATGGCCGGATCGACGAAGTACTCATCTTCAACCGGACGTTGAGCGGTGCTGAGGTGTTGTCGCTTTTTAACGCTTCTGCGAACCAGTACCTCAACAATTTCAGTGAAGTAGCGGACGGAAACCACACTATAACGGCCACCGCTGTTGACAGGCTTGGTTTTTTTAGCTCTGCGACTTTCACCTTTTATTCACTCACCCAAGGAAACTCTTGCAACGCTGACTCAGAGTGTGGCTCTGGCTTCTGTGTTGAGGGTATGTGCTGCGATTCTTCCTGTGATAGTTCGTGTCAGAGCTGTCTAGCTACTTACAATGGTGGTGCTAACGGTACCTGTGACTACATCGTGAGCGGTCTTGATCCTTACGGTGAGTGTTCCAGTAACTGTGATGGTTCAGGTGGCTGCATCTACGTTCCTCCAACTTCAAGCGGTGGTGGCAGCTCGGGTGGTGGTAGTGGTGATAGTATGGTGGATTGTTCGATCTTTGATACTTCTGAGGTTCAGTATTGCTATGATGGAGGTTATTGTGTGCCTTGCTCTTCTTTGGACGATCTCGAAGAAGAGGGTGTCGTTGGTGAGGATGATTTGGATTCTTTGGGTGACGGCGAAGAGGATGTTTCGGTCTTTGGCGGCGTTGGTGAGTCAGAGGACAATAGTTCGTCGTTTTGGTTTGCGGTTTCTGACTGGTTTGGCCAACTTTTTGGATCCAGGGAGAGTGAGCCGGCAGTGCTTGAGGAAGATGAGTCGAGTATGTGGGACGGTATTGGTGGCTGGTTGAGTAATATTTTTTCGTCGAATGTAGTGATGAGTGACAATCCAGGTTTTGGTGAAGAGGCTGGTGAGCTTGTTAAAGAACCGAACAAGGTAACGGCAAAAATTGTCGAGCCTATTAAGGAGACGTATCGTCAGAGTCCGTGGATTATTGTTGCGGGTCTTGCTGCAGTCATCCTAATCATTTTTTTGATCATCAGGTTTTGGCAATTGATCACGCTTCCCATAACGTTTTTGCTCGGTTTCGGTATTTACGGGGTAGCTGTGATTTTCCTGCTCTTTGTGGCTGCGGTTGCGTGGCTGTATTTGAGGTTTTGGAGGTGATAAAAAAAAGGAATGAACATCAGTAATAGAGTGCAAAATGGTTTGTTTAGCTGAAGGCCGGAAAGAGTGTCGACGCCTTTTTTTGCCCCGAGGTGAGCGAACATCGAGTACGGTCAGAAGCTTCAAAACTGTTGCGCTCAACAAATTTTTTTTATTTTTTTTCAAATTCCGATCATTCCGTGCCTTTTGGCCTGCCTGCCACCAACAAAATAAGCAAAGCCAACCTTTGTATGACTCGAACGTAAGCCGACATTTCCTCACCACCCCCTGTGAGTTCTTCAGGCTTCTGTCTTTTTTTTGGTCTGCAGGCGGCCGAAAAGCACAAAAAACATAACGAGGTGTTTATGCGTGAACGAAGCAACCAAAATATTAACAACAATAGCGATCCTGGCAGTGCTGTGCAGCGCTCAAGCAGCAGCGTTTAGCTGGCCGTGGCAAAGAACAGAACAACCTTCTGTTCCTGACGAAGAGCTGCTGAACGTGCATGATGCGCTCGCAGCAGTGAACGCAGACAAGCTTGCGACAACGGAACTCAAAATGTTTTCTGGAGAAGCGTTCTGTGTCTCAACAGAGAAGCGCGTAGAGTACGCTGGAGTGGCAGAAGACGGAACCGTCTACCTCCTAAAGGAAGAACCACAAAATTGCTGGAGCATAGAAACAAACGAGGCGTTCGCCCTAAAAGCCTATAATGAGTACAGGAACGGCAGGGAAGTCGCGAAGTGGGAAACCCTCAGAAACGTTGACATTCCGTGGAGGCTGTATAGAAGAATCTTCTTTGGCTAGTCACTTGGTTTGCTGTGCGGGAGACTTGGAATTGTCCTTCTTTTTTTATGAGAAGGCTTTTTCCTTGCTCCCAACATAAATTCTTTCACATTATGGTCACGATTATGAGTACAAAAACGATTTCTGTTAACAAAATAATGAGGCTTGCTTTTTCTCTTCGAACAATATTTTTGTGTCTCTTATAGGCTTGCTCAATATCATTTTTTTCTTTTCCATCATCACGCTCAACATCTTGGTTTATTAGCTTTTTTCCTATCTTTAGATAGTGGAATTTTGTTGAAATATAATTCAAAAGTATTAAGGCCATCGAGACGCAGCTCAGAACAACAACTATTGTTACAAGAAAGCTTCTTTTACCATAATTCATTAAGTTTATCAGCGAAAATACTGAAAGAATTATCCCATTGACTGTAATAATGGCGTTCCAAAGACCATAACTTGCCTCAGAAGTCTTATCCAAAAACCGCTTATCTGTTTCGCTCAAGTTCTTCGCCACAACCCACCAACAAACTAAAAAAATGGAAATTCGTCAGAATCAGACTCCAACTTGTAAGGATCAATACCGTTACTCTTCAAATACTGTGTGAGAATTAAAAGTGAGCTTTTGCAGAGCCGTTCGAACAGACCGACAGGATAGATAAGATATATCTCTTCTTTGCTCCTGTTCGCGTAGTTGTGGTAGCACGCCTCATCGCTACCCTCACCCATGCCTTCGCTTCCGCCGCCAGCGCGCCTCGCTTGGTGCACGAGGTTGTTCCTGTAACGGTACAGGATGTTTGCGTGCACACAACAATCTATAGCCTTTTCTTCTTCTTTTTCTGTTGCCAATTTCAGCAGGACTTCCGGCTTTTCGTCAACGTCCCTTGCCGAAATCGTGTCACCAAAACCAGTTTTGAGCCTTTCTGTTTTTCCGGAAACGTAGTTCGCAAGACCTCCGCTCAATGCCTTTGCTTGAAGCTTTTTCTCAAGAAAGACGAGGCTGACAAGTTTTCCAACGTCCCAGTTGGCACACTCTTTTAGGAAGTTGGTGACACGCTCCCTATTACCAGTTTTTTGGCAACTTGATTGATGGAATCTAATGCTAGAGAAATAGTCCAACAAAGAAACATACGAGATCTTCTTATAGAGAGGAACATCACTTGTTTGGCCCGATCCACGAACTGAGGTCAACGAACTAATGATCTCGATCTGCTTTGTAAAAAAATCTTTATATTCATCAGTTATCATTGCTTAACCAAAAAATTATAATTTAGTCAACGTTTTATTCATGGAGAATGTTATCAGTTCTTTGTTCTATGCTTTTCTTCATTTTTCCAAGAATCACTAGGTAGTCTTGTCTTAAGAAAGTGTCGAAGTCTTTAGACGTAATAAATTCAGGGTTTCCAAGGGCTTCGTATTGTAATATCATTGCATCAATGATTTTTCTTATTTCTGGATCAAAATACAGCATATTCTTCTTCACAGATTTGAAGATATTGCTTTCCATCAGTTTTGTATACTCTTTCTCTGGCTCAGAAGGGGGCCAGTACAGATAAGCATGATCTATGAATTGGTATAGTTGGTTATATGCTTTGAAAATGTCTGACTCATAAATTTTCAGTCGTTCCATTTTTCTTTGTGATCGATTATTGATCCAGCCACTCAGAAGTATTCCACCTACTGATCCAACAAGGGGAAAGAATCCTGCCCAAAACCAGCTCTGCTGCCAAAATTGGTTCACGCTTCCTCCATGTCTTCAAAAAAGTCATCATCAGAAAAGTCGTATGTGGCTGTTAGCGGTGAAGAAGAGAAAGAATGGAAAATCTCAAGCCGGCAATAACTTATTTCTTTTCCCAATCGCTCTCGAACGTACAGATCTTCAGAGTCTACGATGCCGATTAGTTCGCGAGGTTCTTCAATGTTTCCGCACGGATCTATCTTGTTCGACCAGTCTATTTTCATCTTATTGTTTTTGCTATCGTAAGCTATGACCTTGTTTATGTACGCTTTCCTTTTTGATTTGTTGAAAACGGTGCAGCCGATGACGCACTTAGAATGATCTCTTTCTTTGAGTTCGGGGTGAACAATTCTGCTCGCGATAAGGACTTCGTCTGATTTCAGTTCCTTCCTAACCCTTCTTGATGACAAGTAGCTTATTATGGCTATCAAGAGAGCAATGCCTGCAATCATATTTGAGATAATATCAAGAAGTGTTTTTGTAGATTGATCACCCATTTCGCACTCATCTATTTTATTGAAAACTTCTTAATTATTTTTTCTTGCGCGCATCATCATTTTTCGGCAGACTCTTTTCTTGAGAAGGCTTCTCCCCCACCTCCGGAACGCTCTTCTGAGTTTGCTCCATTTCTTTGTGACGAATTATTTTTGTTTCGACTCGTTCAACAATGTTCGGCTCAAAAACCGTAAAATACAGTGTAACGCCTAAAGCAACTATTGTTCCAAAAATTGTGAGCAGCGTCAAAGTATGAGTGAGCAGCTTATCAGAAACCCATGCTTTAAGATCACTTATATCTTTTCTTACGTCAGCAACTCTCGCATCAACGTAGTACGTGGTTGTGTCGCTTATACTTTCTTGCTCTTTTTGTTGTTCTATCGTGGCTGTTGTCTGTTTTTCTGCGGAATCAGGCTCTATCGAGATCACGTTCCTGATCTCAACATTTATCGGAACAGCTTGCGTTACTCCCGTTGGAAAGCCTTCAGTCCCCCTCTTAATCCTTGTCTGAGCATCCCTTACAAGGCTTTCCCCAAACAGTTCGTTTTGCCTGCCTTGTCCTTTTTTCTTGTTGCTCACTGAACTATTCCCAGATACTGAGCCAGTTGTTGCTCTATACCAACACTCATGTCAAGAAGCGCGTTGACCGCACTTTTAAAGCTACCAAGATTTCCTATCGGCGTGTCAATGGAAGAACTGTCAATGTCAAACCCGTACCCATCACTTTCTATCTCGGGAATGCTGAACATCCCCCTTAACCACTGTTCATCAGGCTTCACCGGACCAATTTGATAAAACCCATCCTTGTGCGTGATCTGAACCCTCAAATCAGCCATTTCCTTGAAAAAAGGAAGTTTCTGCACAAGAAATCTTTCCTTAATATTGTTTTTAGCTTCCTCAAACGTCACTCCATCTTTCGGCCGCATAACACTTATGATCCGCACCCCAACCCTTTTCGCAACCTTAACATTCCCAAAGAAATTACTGTAAAGCGGCCACAAGGTCTTATTCAAATAATTTTTGAATTTGACGATGTTAACGTAATCCTCAAAGGCAATAGCCGTCCGGTGAAGATCGATGACGAAATCTCTCGTCGCCCTATCTTTATTATCAAGAAACACAATATTTGATTGCTGCACGTTCCAGTGAGGCAGTTCCACTTTTATTTCTGGATGAATCTTGTTAATTATCTCCCCTTTCTTATCTAATATGTCAGTGAAAGGCTCGTACCTGACCTCAACAATGAATCTTGACTTTATTCTTTTGCTTTCGAGAGGGTCTTTCATGGCGACGCAGTTCCCCAGTTTTTTGGTTTATGGAGAAATTAAATTAGGTATCTCTGTATTCTGTTTTTATTTGTTTGTATAGAATTATTGGTTTTTACGCAATAACAAATTTTCTGCCATGATAGAAGGCCCCTCCTCAACACAAAAAAAGAGGCCCAATCAAGGGCCTCCCTCCAGGTATTGCCAATTATTTATTTGTAAAAAAATCTTAGCGGATAGTCATCATCATCATCTTTTTTGTTTTTTCTGAGCAGGCTGGGCGGTTGCAAGCAGGTTGGAGTGTGGTGTTCCTTGTAGAGGTGCGGACTTCCGCAGTATTCGCAGTACGGGTTATCTCCGTGGCAATAAGGACAATATTTCGGGTCGTTTCTGTAGTCGAATGGCATGGCTTTTCTCCTTTCAATGGTTTCCCATTTGTTCAATTGAAAATTGCCGAATTAGCCAACATTCCTATTTTTCATTCTGTATCGGCTCCTGTCAACAGAAACATTACTGTTATTTCTGTTTCTTTATTCGTACTTGTCGGCTGATCGCGTCGTGAGCGTCTTTTCCGATGCGTCCGTCTTCAAGCATTTCGTCGGCGAGCATTTGTGCTTCTTCTGGCCCGATCTCGTCAATCCTTTCCCTTAACCTATCCTTCAATTCGATTGCGTCTATGTTTCCTGCCTGCAACAAATCATTATCCTCACTGATATCGGCGAGGTGGTCTGGTGTGAGGCCGACTGAGGCGAGGCCTGCGCGAGTGGCAGCTTTCGCGCTTTCTTTTTGGATTTCGTATTGCCTGATTTCCCATTCTGTGTCGCTGATTTCGCCTGCGTCGTACTCATCGCTGATTTGCTGGTCTTTTTCGAGAATGTCTTCTGCTTTCTCGATGTGGATGTCTCGTAGCTCGTCATCGTCGATTTCCCGAAGATCGTTTTTCCACGAGACTTCTGGCAGTTCTTGTGCGGCTTCGTAGAAGCCTTCGTGGCTCACCAAACCATCCTGCTCAAGTCCTTCTTCGGCATCAAAGAACTCGTCCTCGTCTTCGAGGTCTTCCAGGTACATGTCTTCGTCGTATCGCATCACCAACCCTCCTATTCTTGGTGTGATCCGTTGCATTTTGGGCAGATGTCTTCACGGAATATTTCTCCGTCTGCGTGTTCACTCCAATGGATATCCCACCCTTTCCCAGTAAGAACCTCGGTTATCCAATCTTTATCTATTTCTCCACATACTATCGGATTGGCCGATATGTTCTCGGTGGTAATTCTGCATTCGCTGCAAAGGACTTTGATTGAAAGCAGGGCCATGACTATTCCTCCTCTCCGCGCTTCTCATTTTTCATTTGGTTTATTCTCTTGTTGATCTTCATTAGACACTTTGGGCAGGTATCCAGTCGCTGGTCTTCTCCGATCATTTCCACAGCCCACCCCCTGTCGATCATCTCATAGTCAATAAATGCTTGGTCGATTTCGTGCTCCATATTGTCTGAAGCGTGAAATGTTTGGATGGTTTCTCTGCAATTGTCACAGATTGCTCGAACTGTCAGGATCATGCCAATTCCTCCTTTTTCTGGGGTTTCTATCAAGTAAAGTCCTCAAGGGAAGGAAAACGTGCAGTGTGTTCTGAAAATAAATTGGAAGAAAGGTGTGTGAGGCAGGATAAGTCCCCGAAATCAGAAGAGAATAAAATTTGAAGGGAAAAACGAACATTCAATAAAAAGAACGTAATACCTGACAATACATCTAAATATATAGTGTATCACCGCAATATTTATATAGTAGTAGGACATTATAGTATCAATGAAATCAATCTTGGAAAACAAGACAGCAGATATATAAAAATGTTGGATCAGGGGGGCTTTGATCCCCCCTCCTTATAATTACAAAGTAAATAGGCCGTGAAACACCGGTCAGAAGGTATCAAGCATGAAAACAACAAATACGCATCTGCAACTGATGATTACGCTGGTATGTGTTCTTCTTCTCATTGGCTGCAATCCAAACAAGATTGTTGGAAAAGATGGAGAATATTTAATTACCCACGACGGCAAAAAGATCTGCGATGTGGCTTATACACAAGTAATTTTTGAAAAAAAACACGGCTACTTCATATTTGGAAACTTTGGTCCCCCACGTAACCTATCTGAAGAATACTTTCATAATGGAAGAAGTAACTTCTCTCCCGAAGGGCTAATTGAATTTTGTCGCGACCAAATAAAACAGGATGTTGCGGTATGCGATGAAGTTGAAGCGAAAGTACGTCTCCCTTGTTCATGGTGCGCCAGGATCACAAAAGACTTTGAAGTGATTGATGAAAACAGATCCTGTTTAGACAATACAACAATATCCTGGATAGAAAATCAGAAACACTAAAAACATGATCGAAAGACCTCAGAAGGATAAAAAACTGAACTTGATTCTACCAAATCTCGTTCTTTTTCTTTCTTTGGCTCGATAACAAACAAGAAAAGGTGAAATGAAGTGGTGCAAATACAGCCAGATCTTCCAGATGATGTAGACCAAGCTCTCTCTATGCACAAGGTAAGATACAAATTCGAAACAAAAGCAGAGGCACTTGTCGACGTTCTCAAACGCTTCTTTGCGGAAGAAGACTATGACTATTTCCTGAAAGCAAACGAGGAGATCAAGAAAGCAGACATTCCGGAGTACCTGAATCACTTGGATAAAGGTGTTCGCAAAACTCCAAAGTTCAAAAAGAAGGGTGCACGTTAGATGTTTGACCTAAATAAAGCAGTCAATGGTGGAAAAGTGCATGATTATGAGTCTTTTATGCGTTGGTTTGCTAAAGAATGGATAAAATACAATGGGTTTCCAAGAGGTTTTTCTTAGATGAAACTACAAAAAATAATAGCAATTTTTCGTGAAGGGGATTTCCCAGTAGGATATGCCATTTGTATCATTGGGTATACAATATTTGGTATAAGCTTGATAAATAGTCATTCTTTTGATTATTTTTCAAAACCATCTTCGTGGTTTGTTTTATCAGTGATTGTTACAAGTATAGGTTCTTACATTTGGGTAAAAGGTGTCAGCCAAAAAAGGAGAGGGAGGTGCATAGCCGATGCCAGCTAAAAATAGTCGTGGCATAAAAAATAAGTGGTGTCCGATTGGATGCGGGAAAAGTATGGAATACCATATTTATACTCACAAATACCAATGTCAAAAATGCGGAGAAACCATGTCAAAAAGACAACTTGAAGAAGCGAACGCTTCCACAAAAGAGGATTCGTAGACGATGGCTGAAGAAAAAGAGATAAAGATCAGCTTACTCAATGATTTGATCAGGAGACTTTCCTCTCAACAAGAAGATACATTTTTCCCTCTTGCAGGACAGGAATATCGTAATAACATAATCAGAATGCTTGAACATACCAAAAAAGAAATAGAAGAATCTGACGCTTTCAACAAAGAAGGAGGTCGCACTTGATGCCGATCATTTTCCGGAGGGGGAGGGAGCTTAATCCATGCGTGGGTGAAACGGGTGTAATCCCCGCCTCCCCCATTACTAATAAACATGAGGAAGGTGCAGAGTAGATGGTAGCATTTTCAGAAGAACTAAGTCTTGAATGGTCTGAATTGCGTAAATCGATGAAGGAAGAAAGGGTCGCTTTTGACCAAAGTTACAGAGACAGGAATCCAGGTCATGATTGCGAGTCGAAAGTCTATGCTTATAATGGGGAATGGTTCTGTAATCATTTAGCCCGGGCTCGGAATAGGCATTTCAAGAAGAAGATTGATCGGATAGAAGAAATTCTATGTTCAATGGTACATAAACCATTGGGAGAAAGATCACGAACTATAAAACAGGAGGGACATTCGTAAACGATGAGATGTGAGTTTAATGATCCACAATGCAATGAAGAAGCAACAAATAAAATGAGATTGGTATATGGAAGTATGAATGTGTTTCAGACTCCTCTTCGTATCGGTGATAGAACTCCCGGAAAAGTTGCGGTATGCAGGAAACATAGAGAACACCTTATGACAGATTCAGAGATAAGATATGCCGATGAAGGAGAACTAACTAATGAAGACATCAAGTTCTTCATCAAAAATCCAATAAATAAATCGAAAGCGAACGCTTCCGAAGATGAGGTGCGTGACTGATGAAGGTCATAATAGTACTAATGGTTACGGCTATTTTAGTAAGTGGTTGTACCAATATTTATATTCCGAAGTCTTATAATCTTTCGACAGTTAAAGAGTCAATGATTAAGGCATGTGAGCAAGAGTTTTGTAACACGACTTTGAAAGAAAATGAATATAAAATAAAAGTATATTGTTACTGTCCAGAAGGTAACGTGATTGAAACATTTGACAAAGAAAGTCGAATCTACAAAACGGAACAGATTTCAGAGGGGGTTAAACCTCATTTGTCCTTATTGCAATAATGAAAGCAGTTCGCAATTCCTCTCAAGACAAGGATAGAGGTGCAAAATAGATGTCGATGAGCGATCCACCAATAGAAATAAAGTCTGAGGAAAAGTGTCAAAGACTTTACTGTGATCTTCCCAGAAAAAGTGGCGATTATTATTGTAAGCTACACCGGAAGGAATCAAACATTGAAAGATATAAGTCCATTGGAGCAATGTTCGCAGGAATCGGTTTAGGGATTTCCTTTGTTATATTTGTCATTTTCGTTGTCACAACTTCAATACAGGAGATAATCAGTGACCCAAACATTCCAACAGAGGCACTCGATAAAGTATGTCAGAGAGTTTATGGCCCGCAACACTACTATGAAGATATTGATACCAACAACAATGAAATAATCTGTATTTCAAAGATAATTGCGAACGTTTCCGACAAAGAGGTGCGTGATTAATGTCAGATGAAAAAATATGGTCAAAGATCCATAAGGAAAGGATGGAAGAATTGGAGCATTTTGAAGCAATAGGCCCACTGATGCTTAACGACAAAGGAAAAGACAGAATGATTTTCTTGCTCGAAGAAGACAGAAAAGAACGAAAAGTCAAAAATGAAATGGGGGGGCGTCCGTAGGAAGAATGGCAAGAAGAAAGCCTTTGTTTGAGCCGATCACTTCCTACAGGAAGGTGGTGCGGTGCGAGGCGTGCGGCAGACGCATCGAGGTAAATAACCTGAATCAGAGGTTTTGTGTTGCGTGCGGTTCCCGCAGTAAGCATTCGAGAATAGTTGAGGCATAGAGGACTGATATGAGTGAAAATCAAGATAGGATACGAATTAGGAACTGGAAAAAGAGTAGACATTAACGCGTCGCATCTGATCGTGACTGGTGTGACCCAGCTCTCCGGGAAGACGACAACGCTTGAGGCATTGATAAAGAGATCTGGCCTGAAAGCGATCGTGTTCAAAACAAAAATCGGAGAAAAATCATTCAATGATGGTACCGAAATAACCCCGTTTTTTAGGGACAGAAGCGACTACGACTTCGTCAAGAGTCTGATTGAGGCATACACCAAAGAAAAACTGCACATAGAAAAAGGCACGCTCATGAGGCTCTGCAAAGGAGCGGCGAGCCTTGTCGAGATAAAGAAGCGAGTTGACGAAGCTCTCGCAGAAGGCAAGCTGCGAGGACTCAAAGAAGAGATCCACACGAGACTGCAACACTACCTCGAAAACCTCATTCCACAAATACAGTACGCCAACCTCTCAAAGACCCTGAGCGTGTACGAAGGCATAAACATCATGAACCTGGAACGCTTCAGCGAAGAAGCACAGTCCCTCATCATCCAGTCTGTCGCCGACGAAGTCCTCAAGACCATGAAGGGTGTCGTGCTCGTCATTCCCGAGGCATGGAAGTTCATTCCCCAAAAATACAACAATCCATGCAAGAGAGTCGTTGAAAGCTATATCAGGCAGGGAGCAACAAACAACAATTTCATTTTCATCGACAGCCAGGACATGGCCGGAGTGGACAAGATTCCCCTCAAGCAGGTCTCCACGTGGATTCTTGGCTACCAGTCGGAACGAAACGAAGTTAAGCACACGCTCGATCAGATCGCTCTCCCAAAAAAGATGAAGCCAAAGGAGGACGAGATCATGAACCTCAAGACCGGCCACTTCATCATTTCCAGCTATTCCGGAGTCACGAAAGTTTATGTGCAGCCAGCCTGGATGACCGACGAAGAAGCAAAGGCGATCGCTAAAGGAGAACAAGAAGTAGACGACGTGGAGACACCAAGCAACCTCACTCCTTCCTCGGCCGCACCGCAGCCATTCAAGCAAGAAGGCGTCGAGGTCAGGTTTGACGACAGTAAGATCAGGAAGCAAATGATAGAGTTGAGGCAGGACTTTTTCAACAAAATAGAGGAAATACAGACGGCAATACAAAACGCGTACAGCGAGATATACAACCTCAAATCCAGAAACCAGGAAGTTGACGTTGACGAAGTGGTGAGCCTTGTTCTCCAAAAGATTCCGGCAAGCAAGCCAGCACTGCCAAACAACCAAAACGCGGCGGTACCGTTGAACAAGGAAGAGATCATCTCGGAAGTGCTCACGCGAATGCCAAAAGGAGTAGGAGGCACAACTTACGAGGTCGCCCCTCTCGAAAAAATCAGGAAAGACTTCCTGCAGGAAGCCAAAGAAAAAATCCTTGCCGACATAAGTTCCTTATCAGAAAACGCAAAACGCTTAATGAAATATCTTGAAGCGAAAGAAAAAGGAGTGAAGGCTGCTGAGATCGAAGAAAAATGTTTCTTTATGAAGCACGGTGGGGCATCGGCAAAGAAGGTCTCGGAGGCATCGCTGGAACTGAGAGGGTTCGGCCTGTCAAGAAAAGATACTTCAGGATCACATTATGGTGAACTCAAAAAACGAATCAGCGAGCTACTCACAAACCACGGAGCAACAGAGCAAGAGATCACCCAAGTCTATGACCATGTATTGATGGAGCTTATTTAGATGTCTTACAGTTTCGCTAACCCTTTACTTTTTCAGTATTTTGAGGTAGGTTTTTTGCGTCAAACTTCTTTAGTTTAACAGGAAGGACCTTTTTTTATTGGCTGATAGCCCTTACCAACTTCGCTACTGGAATTTAATGAAGGAACTTAAAGTTCACGTCATTTATCTCCATAATTATGCGGCTCAGTCAGAATGGAGAGATAAGGCAGTAAATATTTTTTTGGCTATTACTTCGAGCAGCAGCATCGCTGCGTGGGCGATTTGGCAAAGGTATCAATTAGTATGGGCGATAATTATCGCATTGTCACAAGTCGTAACAGCAATCAAACCATTCTTGCCTTATAAACAAAGGATGAAATCAATCAGTGAACTTAACGACCACATTCAGGAGCTATCTCTAGAGTGTGAAAAAAACTGGTTCGAAGTAGCTGAAGGTGAGTTAACAGAAAAGGAAATTCATGATCTCGCTATAGACATAAAAAATAAGTCGTTGATAGCTCAACAAAAGTGTCTAAAAACAATGGTACTTCCTAAAAAAAGTGATATATTGAGAAAGGCCGAAAAGGAAGCAGATCTATACTTCCAAAACAATTACTATATAGGGGAAAAATAATGAGCAAAAACGCCAACAAATCAACAGGTTCCAAGGAAAGCATTAATATTCACATTCCACTAGGGGAAAGCGTTAATATAAATGACGGAAGATCTCTTCCAACAACCAGCACAACAACGCCGATGCCACAGGTTAAACCACCTAAAAAAAGCAAATAAGTTGTTGAGTAGTCCGCCCTTGAAGTGTCAATTGTTTAGTTTTTATTGCAAAGGTTTGAGAGCGTGAATTCGCATGGTTGTGGATGATTTTCATCTCCGTATTTTTTGTCCACTTCTGGAGTGCAGCCGGCGTCTTCAAGTAAGGCCTTTTTTCCGTCTTTGGTGCATACTAAGACGATGACGTTCCGGTCTTGTCTCTTTATGCTGACCTTGTAATCCTTGAATTCTTCAAGAAGTTTAGGGTCTTGCTTGGTTGCCAGTATGAGAAGGTCTTGATCGCTTATGTCGGTGGGAGGGTTATCGTAACGAACAGTTCCTTGGACATCAGCCGTGAGCATTACGAGCTGGCCGGCCAGCTTCTCCATTCTGTAGTCTTCTCCAGAATGCAGATGGACGCAGCCAACAATGAGCAAAACCAAAAAAATTGGGGCTGTTCTGCGAATGAGAGTAAATCGTTTCATGCCGGGATACTCCAAAAAACTAAGTCATTAAATTGTCCTGTGTCCAAGTTCCAGTTTCCTGTCTGCGCTAAATGGGTCTCGTCACCATTTACTGCTTGCACGACCTTCAACCATGTATCCCCAACGTTTTTGACTGCTCTGTCAAATATTGTTTCATAGGTCTGACGCTGTCCCCATGGGACTGCGAGATTTTCGAGGTACTGATTATCTACCTCATCCAAGAGCGGATACACTAAGCCCATATCTGCTGCGACGTGCCGCGCAAAAGGAACCAAACGTCCCCCTTCTTCAACAATATTGTCTATCATGAACTTGAACCTGCCGTGCCACTGATTTATGTTCGGCTCATTGACTGCGTACTCGTCAGGATAGACATCTTTGAACATGGCCCTCCAGAGTTCCTCAATCTCCGGGTCTAAAAGGCTTTCGTCTGAAGCACAGCACGTGCCGATATGCGCCCTCAAATACTCTGATGTTGCGATTTCTAAATTCATCTTTTCGTGAAACACCCAAACGTCCTGGTTCATCTCACAAACTCTGTGATCTCTCTTGTGCTCTGCGTATGACCCCACTTTAAGTTCAACCACAGGATGCACGGTGCAGTCCATGGTTACGTGTGCGGTGTAGCCCAACAGCCAAGAAAGACATTTCCGCCGTTTCTCGTCGCCCATTTCTCTGACATATCTGACGCCGGAACGAACCATGTCCATAGTTCGCGAGTAATGCATATCATCAGACCATTTTTTGGCCTCACCACTAAGCGCCAGGTACGGGTAATCCGGGCTTACAGCTCCAAGCTCGCAAAACTTGAGATAATGCAAAACCGCAGAGATCACTTCATCTGGAAACCCGACAATATCTTCTAGTTGTCTCGATAGCACATTCACTAAGGTCATGTGGGCATAAGCAGCAGGCATTTGCTAGCTCCCATCCTGTTTTCTTCGATATTTTTGGATAAATCTAAAGTTTACGATGACAGACTTTATTATACGGAGAATATTTCGTCAAGTTACTAAAGCTGCTTCAAGCATTACTGCCTTTTCCGCTATTTCCTGAAACACGAATCAAAAAATATTTAAATGAGCAACATTTACACATTCGTGTAAATGCACAATTCCACAAAAATGATAGGGCCATTAAGCTTTAAGGATATTTGTTTTTGGATCTATTCTGAGTTCATGGCTACTTTCAGACCTGAACCATATTTTCATGTGTGTCAGAATTTCAGGTTTGCTTTTGGCCTTCCAATGAGGTGGCACACTATTTATGAAAAATTCATTCCTGAAGAACTAGGTAAGAAAAATTCAAAATGATTGTTGTTGCTGTTGCGAATCAGAAGGGGGGTGTTGGGAAGACGACGCTTTCGTTTAACCTCTCACAAATCCTTTCAAAAAAATACAAAGTATTGGCTATCGATAATGATCCGCAGGGCAACCTCACGAGCTCGTTTTTGGACGAAAGCACTCCTTTGGAGGCTGACATTATTCGTGCGTACGAAAGAGAGTCGCTCGTGACGCAGAAGGTTTCTGAGAACTTGGATTTGGCCGGCTCTACCCTTCAGCTCGCGCGAGTCGCGGAAAGCAGTTTTGACATCATTTTCTGCCTCAAGGAAGCCCTCAAAGCAGTGCAGGACCAGTATGATTTTTGCGTGATCGATTGCCTCCCATCGTTTGGGTATTTGCATATGGCTGCGCTTAACGCTGCTGACTATGTCCTTATTCCGATTAAGGCTGCTCCTTACGCTCTTTCCGGCGTTTCTGACTTGTTTGACACCATCCAAAAAGTCAAAAATCGTGGCCTCAACGAGCGCCTGGAAGTTTTGGGGATAGTGATCAACCTGGTTGACGGCCGAAAGCCGGTACTCGAAAGAGAGATGGAGGCATCCCTTCGGGAAGCCTACAAAGACCTCGTGTTTGTTTCCAGAATTAGGAAGCGCGTGAAGGTCGAGGAAAGCCCTGCCCTGCAGAAAGCAATCACGGAGCACGACCCAAAGGGAGATTCTGCCAAAGAATTCACGCAGGTCTGCGAAGAAATGCTCAAAAGACTCAAAAAGAAGTTACCATGAGAAAGACTGTGCTGTCCGGAATCATTTTTAGCTTTGGTCTTGCTGCCAGCGTAGCAGGATTAGTGGCAAACACCAGAATCCCAGTGATGCTCTATTATGGCGGCTGCCTCGTTATAAACAGCGTTGGGTATTGTGTTTCAGCTTATGAGTTGGGGAAAAACTAAGAATGGATGTCAACAAACTGTTGAAGGAAGTTTACAATGATTTTGGTGAAAGTATTTTACTCTGGAGACATATTGAGGGCGCAAAATACAGCATAAAATGGCATTTCAAGAAGCCAAAAAAAGAGATCGTTAAAGCATTGCAACCTCTGTATATGGGTTTTCCTAGCCAGTTGAGAGACGCAATCACGCTATGCGAGAATAACGGGTATTACATTCCAATGTGGCATTTGCATAAGGCTATAGAGAAGGAAATATGGAAACAAGACCATGAAGGTTAAAGATTTTGACGGGTTTGGAGAATGGATTGTGAAGAGGTTGAGCCTCAAAAATGCTGATCTCTTAATTGCGGCTGTCTTAATCGTGATCTTGTTGCTTGTGTGGGACTATGCTGGATTCAAAGAATTATTTGGGCACATCATTAACATAGTTTTTCCGAACAGTTATGGAGTTCCAAGAACGAGAGTGTTGGCTGACCGGTACGTGCTTATTCCGATCGTTTTTTGTTTAGGCTACTTCCACGGGTATTTGAAATACGGATCAAAGAAGTCAGGCTCAGAGGTGTAATGTAAGATGGAGAAAGGATTATTCAGTAAGAAAGGCAAAAGCATTCTGTCTAAGAAGCCTAAAAGCATGTCAGAACTCATGACGGACCGGGAACCGCTCCGACCGCCGAAAAAGCCGGGAAGCGAGGTGCTTGGTCGGCTGCACTGCCAAATCAGGCAAGACCTGGTCACAAGGATTGATGAAGCGATTTTTGAGTCGAAAAAAGACCTGCAAACCAGGAAGCTCACGAAACGGACCATTGTGGAAGAAGCTTTGGAAGAGTATTTCAAGAAAAGAAGTTAAAGGAAGTCGATGTGGCGCTCTCCTTTCTCGTAGCGTCTCCGGTACCAGTCCGTCGCCGTTGGATTAGGATCGATGTCGAGAGAGTCTATGTTTCTCTTTTCGTTCGATACTTTTTCTTTGTTCATATTCGAAGGAATTCAACCCAACCAAAGAAATACATAACTATGCTGCTTAATATATTTTTTGGTTGAGGGGAGGCCGCGTGGGGCCTCCCTATGGGCTAGTTCATTACTATTTTTCTTCTTGGCCTCGCCAGCAGCTCTTCCATAGAAGAGTCAATCTGAGCCATGCCATCGTGAATAGTTCCGCGCAGGCGATTGCTGTTCCGAATCACGTCCGGGTTTGCGCCGGCCAAAACTTCCTGAGCCTTGTTCACGAGTCCTGCGAGTGCTTCGTCGTTGAAGATGTTTCTTTGCTTGAAGGTCTCGAAGTACTCATAAAAGCTGTTCACGGTCGCGTTCTTAAACACCTTCGGCTTACCGGTCTCGGAGTCAGTGAAGCGGTCGCAGATGCGTTCGACGAGTCCGCCGAACTCTTCGCGAAGGCTTTGGACAGCGAGCTCGCGGGCTTCTTCCATAGTCTCCAAAAACTTCTGTTTTTCGCGCTCATAGATTTCTGGCGAGAGCACGCCGAACCTGCCGTTTGGGACGTCCAGGTTGATGAAACGCCACACAAAGCTGAAGCGCTCCCGGACGTCAACCGGGTAGTCCAGTTCGCTGAACAAGTCACCTAAATAAGCGATGGCTGACGATCTCAGGCTGTCGTATTCTGAGACAAACTTGCCAACTTTGTCCACGAAGTCTGTTCTGAATTCATTCAGGCGCTCATCTACTCCTGCGATGAGGTCTTTTGGTACGAACACCATGCCGTTGATAGGAAACGGCAAACTCACGCCAGCAAGGTAGGTTCTGGCGGCGTTTCCGCTTTTCTGTATTGGCTTGAGGGCGCACGGGTCCACAAGCTTTTTGGTGGCGGTAAGCCATTCGTGGTTGCTCGTCATTTCCGCGATCTTTGCTTTGTCGATCTTTTTGGTTGCTCTCCACATGCACACGGTTAGCTGCACGACGCACCCTTTTTCAAAAATATTCTCCATGACTATTTTCCTTTCGGTTTTTGGTCAAAAAAAGAGGGCCGTCTCGCTGTCCGAGCGGCCCCAGTTGGTAGTATTTCTTTATAGCTTTACGGTGGTTTTCTGTTATCCGCAGAGCGCCAAATACTTCTTCACTTCCTGCTTTTGTTCCTGGTAGTACGCGGGAGTCAAAGCTTTGCTGAGTTCTTTTCCGAGCACGTCCTTGAGGAACTGGCTTTCGGCAACGCAACTCTTTCCTTTGAAACCTTTGGTCTCGATCTTGATTTCTCCCTCGTTTGAGATGTCCACAATGATTTCCTTCATTTGTCTAAGCCTCCTGGATTCTGACGTGCAGGCGCACGCCCGTCTTTGTCTGTTTCTCGATGACCGAGTAACCTTTTCTGCGTGCCTCGCTGCGCGTCTTCTCAACAGCGTAGGCTTGCTTGAGGAGACCACCTGCTGGCCCGACGGCTTTAACGAGTCCCTGGTCAAAGTAGTCACAGCGCAGCTCGAAATGTCCGTTGATCTTGATGACGCCAACGTCGTAGGACGCGTTCGGCACCCGGATGGCGTGGTCGCACTGCGCTGGCTTGCCGTACCACTTGAACTCTTTCTGGCCGCTCATGAACGTCATGCCGAGGCGCTCGCACGCCATGCTGAGCACTCCGAGGTCTTTTACTTCCAGCTCGATTTTTGAGATGTGGCTCATGCCCGAATCCTCCTCACGCCCGTTTCCGTGGCTTCTTGTTGCGTGTTGGCTTTTCTGGCCCGAGTCTGCGCCCACTGCCGAAGCGCGGTAATCTCTTCCTTCATGGTCCGCGCAAGCGGCACAATGCTCTCGAACGCCGGTTCCAGTCCGTCGAAGAGCGAGTCTTTGGCGAGTTGCTCGATTTCCGCGCCTGTCCAGGATTTGAGCTTTTCCGCGTACTCGCCGGGAATCCCGGCGTTGTAGCGCCGATTCATGATCTCGATGATCTGTTCGCGCTCGCTCGGCGAAGGGAGGTCCACAAAAAACATGGCGTCGAACCTGCCGGCACGCATGAACTCCGGAGGCAATTCAGCGATGTTGTTGGCGGTCGCCATCACGAGAATCGGGCTTGTGGTTTCCTGCATCCACGTCAAAAAGTGACCGAACATCGATGACGTGGTTCCTGCGTCGCTTGTTCCGCTGCTTTTGACGCCCGCAAAAGATTTGTCGATCTCGTCCAGCCACACGACAGCGCGGCCGAAGGCGTCGATCGTTGCCGTTGCCTGCCTCATCTTTCTCTCGCTCTCACCAACCAGGCTCCCCTTCAAGGAAGAGATGTCGAGGCGAATAAGCGGCCAACCGAGCAGTGACGCTGCAGCTTTGCAGGACAAGCTTTTTCCGGTTCCAGGAATCCCAACCAGCAGCAAGGCTTTCAGTTTCGGCAAGTGTTCGCCTCCCGGCTCGAATGCTTGCTTGCGGTTCGCGACGTACTGCTTGAATTGGTCGAGGCCGCCAACGTCTTCGACTCTGGCTGGCGGCCAGAACTCCATCAGTCCTGTTCTCTTAATCATCTGCATCTTTTGCTCAGTGATGGTTCGCGAACAAAACCTGCCCTTCTCGACAAGCGAGAGCGCGAACGCCGTTTCTGCTTCGAACTCTGTGAGGCCGAGAGCGGCTTCAACGCTTTCCCGGTTGGTTTGTACGCCGACGCTCTCTCCTAACTCTTTTTGGATGGAGAGCAGTTCTTCGTAGCTTGGGAGGTCGAAGTCGAGCATGGTGAAGTAGTTCTCGATCTCCACCGGCAAACTCGCCGCAGGCCCGACCATCACGAAGGTCGAGCTTTGCGCTTTCCAGACCTGCACGCTGTTCTGTATTTCCTGCAGGATCTCCACGGAAGTGAAGAAATGGTGAAAGTTTTGAACAAAAAAAACCGCGTTCTGTTGGCCGCACAGCCACTTCACTGCGCTAAGCGGGTCGAGCACGTCCTCAATCATGGTTCGGGTTTGCGGCTGTATGATGCCTCTCATGCAGTCCCAACAAAAGGTTTGCCACCCTTCGGGCCTAATTGAATTAATGGCTCGTTCTGGTTCGTTTGTTGCGATGTAGAGCGCCGGATATCCGGCCTTCAAATAGTTCGTGACGTCCATTCGCAAATCTCCTTTGTTTAGAGGTTGGTTATTTTTTGGATGTCCTTCGCTTTCCTGATCGACCAGTGTTCTTCGAGCTCGCAGTCCACTTCGAGGCCGTCAATGTTAAGCTTTTTAAGCTCTCTGAAGCTCATGTATCCCCATTCCCCCATCTCTGTGTCTCCGTTGAGTATGGCGTAGCCCCAGAACAGATCATCGCCGTCGAATTCCACCACAAACCAGTCACAAGAACCCATGAAAAGGTGTAAATGAATCAGTTTTTGTGCGAGCGGCGAGTTCTCGGTCTCGTACAGCCGCGGAATCCTACTAAGTCTTTCGTTTGATGGTTCATTCCACATGTTGTCACCTCCTTTAGAAGCCCAGGAAGAGCTTCCTGTGCTTTTCGACAGTCGCAGGAAGCGCGTCCTCAATAAGTTCAGTTAAGTCTTGGAGCGTCGCGTCAGGCTTTCCCTGCCGAAGCGCAGCGACGATGCTTACAAGCTTGAAGGCGTGTCGTTCGTCAAAGTTTTGCAGGAACACTTTTGCGAGTTCCAGCATTTGCGGATCACCAAATATCTCTCCCAAAACAAGCCTCTCCTTTCACCAAAAAAAATTGGCGGGAGAAGGTGTGTGTTCACCAAGTCCCGCCACCAAAAATGTTCAATCACGAAATTACTCAGAACGGGATATCGTCATCGCCCGGGTCGCCGCCAGGAGACCACTCCTTCACGCCGAACTCGCAGAACGCTTCGCGGCACAGCTCCGCAATCACCGGCAAGTCAGACGTTCGAAACGACGTCGTGGTCTTCCAGGCACCTTCAGAGTCCTTGTAGTTACGCTGCAGCGTCAGCGAGTGAAACGTTCCCTTGTTTCCTTCGTTTTCCCACACGCTCACAACAATGCCGTTCGCCCGAAATTTCTTCGCAGGCATTCTCTTTTCCTGATCTTCCATTGCCGTTCTCCTTTCCATTAGGGTTCAAAAAAATGTTTTGAAGCACTTCCTTGTGGCTGCGGTACTCGGCTATCGCGCGCAGATCTTTTCCGGAAGCTTTCTCGATATTTTCTGCTTCCATATGCAGGCCGACTACGGCAAGCGTCACGCACGCCGCAACGTGCGTAGACACGCGATTTTTGCCGAAGAATTCTTTGGCTTGTTCGCGCACCTCTGCCAGTTCTTCATCAAACCGCTTCTTCACTGTTGGTTCCTCCTTCCTACTTGGTTAAGTTCTGGCGAAACTGTTTCCGTGCAAAAAAAAGGGAGGGCGAAGCCCCTAAAAGGCCCCGCCCCCAGTTGTTGACCTGACCAAAAAAACGGTTGGTTTTTTGGTGGTCGTGGGTGCAAGTAGGTAAATGGTCAGCGTCCAGCTTTTCGCCGGACACGCCGACTACATAAAGTTGCTCTACGACGTCCCTACATAAAGTTTTCAGAGCTTACGGATGTTTTTGGTTTTGTTGTGGTTGGAAAGCCTACGAAGTTTCTTTAATCGTTGTCTGGCTGTTCCGAACCATCTCGGATGAGCATGGGTTGAAGTGATGCGAGGAAGTCTTTTGCGAGGTACGCCTGAACGTCGTCGAGCGCATTATTGCTGGCAAGATTTTCCTGAATCGTTCTGAGCGCGAGATCGTTTGTTGCGACCATGAAGCGGTGCGTCGCCAAAAAACTTTGCAGTGTCTGGATGTTCTTTTTGATGTTGCTTTTGCCGGTCTCAACCTGCACCGCAACAATGCCTGCCTGAGTGTGTGCGACGAGGTCGATGTCGTCCTTTTCGAGCACGGTTGTTCCGCCCAGGCGCTGCAATTCTTCCCGTATTTTTTGAAGGTAGTAGTTGTGTGTTGCTCCGCCGCGCGCCAAACCCTTCGGCCTCTTCAGGCCGTTCATGTCGAGCGCGTCAAGGCCGGCGTCGGTCAATTCAAAAAGTTTGTTTCTGTCTACGCGAACGCTCCGCACGAAACCTTTATCTGATAGTGATTGTTGGAGTTCGTTTCCGTCGCGCGGATTAAGACCCAACTTCTTGTACCTCCGCTCCACTCCAATAAGGGGATCAATGGCGATGTCTTCCAAGAGAATCGCTTCAGTGGGGGAGAGTGTTTCAAGACTTGAAAGGGTCTGAAAATCTTGTCTGGGAGGCGGAAAACCTTCATTTAGGGATGAAAGGAATGTAAACTTGGCCATGTGCTCACGAATATAGGTATCGTCTATTCTCCCTTTCTCTACGCCGATAAAGGGACAGTCAACGAGAAACGGAAAAGGCGTTCTCCCGCTTTTCACGATGGCCTGGCCGACCTTGAGCATCCCAAAGAAATCTTTTTGCTCATTCCCAACCAGCATCGAGTTCGATAGAGCGCTGATATCTTGTGCGAGGGACGTGGAAAACCCTATTTTCGTAAAACAGTTTCCGAGCGCTGAGACTGAGATTTTGTGCGGGTGCTGATCCAAAACAATCATGGCCTCACCAAGCTCGCGAATCTCTCTCATGATGACGTCAGTGATGTCTTCCTCTTTTCCGGTCTTCAGCAGGAGGTGGTGCGCTTCCTCAACCACACAAACATGTTTGAGTATTTCTCGTTCTGGCTGGCTCATGCGAAAGTGATAAATCCAGAGAAGCAGGCTTCCGATAATGAAGGTCTTGTCAGTGTCTGAAAGTCCGTCGAGTTCCAGGATGACGTTTTTTTGGAGAAGCTCCTCGATCGCGATCCTGTTTTGTGAGTTCACGACTTCGTTCATTCCCGGAAAACAGATACTGTTCAGAGTTCGCTTACTGGACATGTGCCACAGCATCTCCCTACCTTTTCTTCTCTGCTTTTCAAGGCGCGCCTTCATTTCCTGAAACGTTGGAGTGTCCATTTCCGACATCAACACGTCGCTCGCTCCCGGACCTAGCAAATAGGCTTTTTCCATGATCTCGATGAGCTTCTTTTTCCACACATGCCCCTCAACTCCGGGAGGCGCAAGTTTTGGGTTGAAGGTGAATTGGCTTGCGTCGCGGCCAACCGTAAAAATGAGAATCTCTTTATCCTTGAAGTCTGGGTGTGTGAGGATGTCGCGGTAGTTTCGTTTCCAGTCAAAAATCAGGAAAGGAATCTGCTGGTGAACGAACTGGCGGAGAAGGTTCATGCAGAGGACGGTTTTTCCGCTTCCGGTCTGGCCAAAAATTCCAACGTGTCTTAGCAACTCATCTTTTCGTATGCCGAAGCCAGCAAGTTTTTTGTTGCAGTAGTTGACGGTCCCAATCCCGATGTCTCCGGAACACATTTTCTGGTCTGGTGGTGGAAGGATGATTTCCTGCTCGTACCCAACACCTGTTTTTTTGAGGAAGAGCGTGTCAATGATGGTTTCTAGTTCTCGCTTTTCTCGCGGATCGTCCTCTAGCAAGTACGCTGTCCAGAGCCGCTTCAATGCGGCTTTCGGCATTACTGCGGAGAGTCTCCGCACTTTTTCTTGGACTGTTAGCATTGTATGAATTCTTTTTCGCACCAGCCTCCGCACACGCACGGGTAGTCTTCTTCGTTGTCTGACTGCGTGCGGTCGTGGTGATCCTCGATCTCGTGAATCACCCAATCGACAAGTTTTTGTGTTGGGCGAAATATTCTCGGATTATCTTTGGAAGCAGGATGCCTCACAAAATGGACACTCACCTTGTCGGGAAGCTTGCCGGTACACTGTTTTTCGAGGAGGGCGTATATTCCGAGCTGAAGCTTTATGTCTTTCGTGATCTCAGTCTTCTCTCCTGTCTTGTAATCCCTTACTTCAACGTTTTGCGGATCAGGATATCTTGCGTCGCGAATTCCCTGCACGCCAAAAGTGTGACAAACCTGTCGGGTCTCTGCTTGTGGCGGGCTTCTTCCTGCCCTCATCTCTTTCAGGAATACTTCGAGCCAGTTGAAGACCATGTCTCTGCACTCGTTATAGGTCTCAACGTATTTGGTGTTTGTCTCGCAGAGCCTGGAGAGTTCCGGCCGGCGCTCCAGCCAATGCTTTTGCAGGAACGTGAGCGCGAATCGTTTGAGTTCGTCTGTTTCTCGTTCAAGCATTTCCGGAAGGTAGGCTTTTGTGAAGTCTTCGATTGTTGAGTGGACCATGCTGCCGACGATGAGCGGAAGGCTTGGCCGAGTTTTGAGCTTCTTGATGTATCTTAGGAAATATTTTCTTGGGCAGCCCCACCGGAACCCGTCTCCTCGCTTGTACGCAAGAATGGATGACGGGCTCTGAATCCGCTTAAATCTCGAATTCATTCTTTCCGGTTTGTTCTCTCCATGAGGACAGTTACGAAGTGGCAGATGACTTTTTCGAGTTCATGATTTTCCAGAGCACACGCAAAACTGGTTGGCTCCTCATACAGCTTTTGAGCTTCTATCTTCATTGGTTCATACATAGTTTGCCTCCAACACCTCTTCCATTCCGCCCATGAGCGAAATCTTATCAACTATTGATTGGTAGTATTGCTGACTGTCCCTAAGCTCTTTTCCGAGCAAGGTCACGTCGCGAAAGTATGAGACTGTCTCCATGCGTTTCTCTTTTTCGAGGTCGATCTTCTTTTTTTCAACGTCCAGCCATTCGCGGCCTCGCGCGTATATCTTGTAGCCCATGTCGAACAGGAGGTTTTGGCAGCAGCACAGGTCGTATTCGAGGCGTCCAAGGTTCGATTCCCTGATCTCTTTACGAGCCTCAATAGCGCTCACCACGGCATCAATTCTTGTCCTTGCTCTTGCGAGCTTTGAGTCGAGAACGCTGTCCAGGGACGAGTTATCAGCATCCTGTGGCGCGCTGTAGGCGCTATTGAATGGGATGTACATGGTTGGCTTGGCAGCCTGGTAGGTGGGTGAATGCAGCTTGTAGAAATAAAACTCGTCTATGTTGCCCCTCATAAGTAGTAGATAATCTGTCTGAATATATAAAGCTTTCGGTAAGTTACCATTATTCAGTAACTAAAATACATCCATAAAACTGCACGTTTTTCCCCCAAACTATACCTAGTAGTTAAGAGCCAAAGAATTTGGCTGTCCGAATGGGACCCTCGATTCCTTAATTCACCTGAAAAAAATAATTTTGCACGGATTTGCCCCTACGCGAACTGATCTCTATAGGAAAGGAGAGTTCTGCCATGCCTCTATATGACGCACTCGCAAAAATCAGCCCGCTAACCATGCTCGGCGGACTCGGCGCAGCATTCGTCTTGTTCTTCTTCATCAAAAGAGACGCCAGATCAATAAAGATATTCCTATACGCTGCAGCCGCAGTATTTATCGTCTGGATGTTCAAGCACAAATATCCGTACAACTACACCGCATCAATCTTCACCACCATAGTGTTTCTGAGCTTCCTCGCATCCTTGCCGAAAATAATGAAGTACCTGATAACTAATCCCCCAATACAAGTAAATAATGCGCAAACAACAATCTTCAATACCGGAACGCAACAAACATTCAACCAACCTTTCAATGTGCCAATACCTCCACCATCATTTAGAACACTGCCTCTGACACCAATTATTGGAGTCTGGCACGGAACACCAGACATCAACAACGCGCACAGCATAGGAAGATACGGATGGATTCCGGGACCGAGAAAAGCCATAGGCACAGGAATCTATTTCGCTGACTACAACACCTCACTTCCTTACGCAAAAAATAAAGGAGCAATGATTAAAGCAACCATCAATATCATGCCACACGAGATCGTACACATCGATGACCTTTACCTCGGAGGCAACAAACCAGGAGGAGACACCATAACAAGAGACGCGTTGGCGAAAGGATACAAAGTCGTGACAGACGGAACAATGCACGTCGTCCTGGCTAGACAAACAGGCCGGCCGCAAATGATTCCGCACATACAAATTGAAGGAACTTACAAACCATAAACCCCAACCAAGGAGGAAGACTGATGTGCGACACAAGAAAAGAATCAGGGGACGTATGGAGCAAGATAGGTGGAATGTCATTGACGCAGTACTTCCCTGAGCACCTGACGAGCAGGATCAATCCCTCGATGGCGCAGCCAGGAAAGTGCCTCGTGCCGAACTGCAACCAGATGCTTACTCAACAACAGATCGCTGCAGGCCAGTACATGTGTCAACACTGCTTCGAAACCTTGACGACGAGCGGCCCGCACCACAACTGCCTGAGCTGCGGACAACCCCTGAATCGCCATCTCGTACAAAGCCAAGCAAGGATGCCGCGCGAACTCAAATTCAAGTTCCACCCCGGACAATGCCTCGACTACCACTGGGCGCTCGCAGGAAGAGTTCTCGGAACCAGCCACCAAAACATGGTTTACGCAGAGCAGGAGTATCACCAAAACCCGATGATTACGTTCGAGACCGGACAACAGAACCGTCTCCCTGAAGAGCTGAACAGCAACATTCTCAGACTGCCCTTCACAAAAATCAACTAACCAAACCGACCGGGGCCTTAATTGGCCCCAACCATTTTGAGGAGAAATTGATATGTTAGATCCTTTTGGAGCATTACCAGACTGGATGATGATCGTAGGATTCATGACGTTTCCCCTAGCATTCCTGGTAGCCTTCTTATGGGAATGTTTCAGAGGCAGAAACCGGAAACCGGAAAACGTGACATGGACACAATGGTTTTTTCGCGACGAACCAATGCCGGAACACGTCATTGAAAGAAGGAAGAGACGACAGAAACCGTTCTGGGTCGTGTGCGGAATAATCGCGATCCTAGGTTCAATATCGATGGCTGAGGAATTCGGCACAACAAAAGTCGTGCTCTTTTTGGTGATCGGCTTTCCTGGATTCATCGGTCTGTGTTTCTTGTCCGGCTATATCTATGAACGATTGCTAAACAGAAAACCAAGTCATAGAGGGAACTATCCGGTCTCTCGTTTCAAGAACGGTCACGACATTTTCGTGCCTGAAGAGCCTCCGAGAAGGCTCCCTGGAAACCGAAGCAAATGATTGACTTAGTGACTTATTCCTTTACACCATTACCCGCATAAACCCATTACAAACAGCATAAACCAATATCAACAAACTAAAAGCAACATAAACTCTCAAACTCAACAAATCATAAAATAACTAACCATCCCTCCAAATATCTCTCCAAGCAGCCTAAGCTGGCCAATACCAGGCCAGCGAGGGCTCGCAAGCCCGAGACCAAATCAATTCGATACGCGACCGCGTATCACCAAGACATCAACCAAACCAAAATCCATCAACACCAAGCAAAATATTTACAGAATCTTACCGAAAAATATTTATACAAGAATCTCCAACCAACCATACCGATTAAGCGAATACTTCAGCAACGCGAACCAAAACCCAAGCAGCCCTCATAAAGGGGCATAGTGTGAAGCCAACAATGAACCATTCACAGCCCAAAAAAATCGGGACTGCCACAGAGCAACAGCGAACAAAGACAAACCAGAAAGCACTCAAATCAAAAAAAACGTAGTGATCTGCGGGGCCTCCTCCAAGGCCCCCAAAACCTCTCCTCATTCTAAGAAACATTCAATCATGAAAAAGCAGCGAAGACCTGCTAAGAAGCTTCAGCTTCTGTCGGCACCGCCCGCAAACCAAGTCGCCATCAACGACACGTTTTCCGCAAAACGTGCAGCGACTCCCTTCAGAAACGTGAAGCGGAACATACGAAAACCTCACCCTAACCAGCCTCAGTCATGAGGCGGATTATGTTTCCGCCACGCCCCACCTGCACGCTCAACGAGTCCGACGTACCGTCGAACTTCCATCCTATGATGCAGCCACGACTCCGCATCTCCGGCAAGTTCAGCGAGCCGCAAATGCCGAACCAGCTCGGACACGAACTCGCTCTCCACAAGATCCCTGCAGCGCTCCCTGACATTCTCACGATCGTCTGAGGAAGAAATGCAGGAGTGCATGACAGCAAAATCTTCCACCTGCTCCAAGAGCTTCTGCTCGCGGTACTCTCGCCGATCAAACCGAAACCTGCCAACCATTTCTTCGAAGTCGTGCGTGTTAAACGCCGAATCGCCAAACAAGTCAGGCCAAAAACCTGAACGCGCCTTCGCCGGAATCAGCAAGAGCACGGCGTGCTCGCTCGACAAGTACCACGCGATGAATTCCTGCGCTTCATCGCGCTCATCCTCGTCGTAGCCAAGCCACGGGTCACTGTGGCGCTCGACTTTTAGGCCGGCGCTAGACGGCACGTCATCTACATCATCTAATTCTTCGTACTCGATCGTTTGCATCATTTGTTTCACCTCCAACAAAAGGAAGATTCCTTTCGATCCATTCAAAGGAATCTTTCTGGTTGGTGAAACTCTGAAACAATGAAACAGAGAGAAACAGAACAGTGCAAGCACCATTTTCTGAGGCGACCTCCGAGGAGGGAAAGGTTTAGGAACAGGCTCGCGAACGAGCGAACCGTCCATAAACCTTTAGCCGCCCAAAAAAAAGCCTACGCTCCTTGACAATCTTCCTTAATTTACAATACAGACAGCCGATGATATAACCATGGCCATGCAGCAGATCCAGAACACCAGACAAAGAGGCAACGCCGCAATAAGCGTCATACTCGCAATAGCGCTCATCATCAGCGCAATCACCGTAATCAACCACCTACAAAAAACGCCAAACCAGGACAACCTAAAAAGCGGCAGCAAACTAACCGGGCCTCAAGCAGGGACAGGAAAGTGCGGGTACGGACACGACATCCTAAACACGAAACCCACGCAGTGGCAGGTAGGGCAAGGGCAAGACATCATAGGGGAGTTTCAATATTTAGTCTGGAACCGGTACGGAGGAAAGACCGCGCTCAACGTCATGATCGTCGGAGTGGTGAACCAGAAAGGAAAGCTCGTCGGACACACAGAACAAATCTTTGGGCCAAGCATTCCGGGAGAATGCAGGAGCGGAGCCAAAAAAGGATCAGCAACCTTCGCTCTGCTCGCCCCGAACAGGCCAGGAACGTACAGCGTCATCACGATCTCTGGCCCAGCATACAATCACGGCGATCTCCGAGACAAATACGAGACCGGAAGAGAAACAGTCCCAACACAAATCATCGGAACCGTCGAAGTCCTCAGATGAAAAACCTTCTCAGACAGCAAAGAGGAAATAGTGTCCTCACCGCAATCCTCGCAATAGCCCTCATCATAAGCGCAATCACGGTCGTAAACCACCTGCAGAAAAGTCAGGAAGGAAACAGCCAGAAACAAGTCGAGACCACCGAAACTCAGCAAACACATCCTGTCGTAGAGAGCAAGCCAGCCGAAAAGCCACAAAAATACGCATACCTCAATCACAGAAAATGCTGGTACGGACACGACCCAACCTACCAATTCAAGTTCGAACGATACTATAACGTAAAAGAAAAAATCATTCTCCCCATCGACTACAAAATATGGAGCAAAGAAGCAGGCCACAACGGAGTCATGATCCTCATAGCCGCACTCACCAATAAGCAAGGAACGATCATAGGAAAGACACAGAGACTGTTCGGGCCAAAAAGCGTCGAACAATGCCAAAAACGAGCAACAAGCGGAAGCGCAACAATCGAGCTTCCAGTCCCGCAAACGCCAGGAAACTATCTGCTGTGCACGATAGCGTGCGACGCCGGAAACGAAGACGACCTCAAAAAGAAGTATTATGAATGCAGAGAAGACCTATCAATCTTTGCAGTAGCCTCAATACACGTCTTCAAATAAAAAAAAGGAGAGAGGAAAAGATGGTTCCTAAGCCGTGGCACAAACTCGGAATCACCAAACAGCACTACTTGAAAGCTCGACCCTGGAAAGCCGCAGGCATGCCGCGACCAAAATACGAACGCGTAATAATGGCGGTCCCCCAAGACGCCATCGACGAGCTTCGACGCGACAGGGAAGCTGACATTCTCTTGGAAGAACTGTTCGGAACAAAACTAGTTGCCGACCATCCTGAAGACAGTTGACCCAATTATTTCGACGGTCCTCATTCCAGCAAGCGCCCCACTCTTTATGAAATCCCATTGCCCTTCGTAACCGCTTCTAAGACCCGCAAGAATGATTCCCTGAAAGAACACCGAGAAAAAGAGCATATAAATTAGTGAGAAGGTAACGCCTTTCACGGTCACGTCGCTACTGGACCACACTCCCTGGACATTAACAAAACTCCGGCAACGATACCCATACATCGCGTCACTGATCGCCCTAAAGAAAAAAAAGCTGAACGTCAGCCCAACCAAAAAATCAATGATGCCACCGTATCCGTAAAGGAATGGCTTGGCGAGAACAAGCCCGAGAGTTGCGGTCGGAAAAAAGTATGGGGCGAGCGTGATCGCCACGTCGCCGAACTCGTCGCCAAAACCGCTGGAGTGACTGACAAGGCCGCCACGGTTTTTCGTCACAATAAACTGTTCGACATTACGAAAAAACATGAGAGAGACGACCGCGTGCGCAAGCTCGTGATCAAACGTATGCAACCCATACCACCGCTGCCTCACGTGCTTATGGAAAGGAATGTATGCCGCAAATCCAGCCAGCACCAAAATGTTTGAGTAGAGATCGCGAAAGAAATACGCGAGCTCGCCCGCGTAGTGCGACGCGTAGCCAGGAAACAGAACAATTAGGACGATACCAAACAGAATGTTCAATTCAGGATTCACGGCTTCAACCCTCCCACAATCAAAGGTTCACACCATCAAAATCATCACCCATCTACATAACTAAGTGGAAGGATCACAGAAAACGTGCAAAAAAAATAACCCAACTATCCCTCGTAATTGTCCCAGTGCGTCGGAAAAGGAAACGTCGGCGCAACACCACTTCTCGAACCAAGGATAATTATTCTTCTCCTGCTTTGCGGCACACCGTAATTACACGCGTTCAAAATACGCCAATCAACAGCGTAACCAGCACCACGAAACGCTTGCAGAATGATTTCGAGACTGTTCTCTCCCTTCGCAGTCTTCATGCTCCGCATTCCCGGAACGTTCTCCATCACGAAGGCGTCAGCCTCAAGAATCCTGATGAACCTCACGAAGTGAATGAACAGGCTGTTACGCGGATCTTTCGGGTCACGCGCGCCAGCAACAGAGAAACCCTGGCACGGCGGTCCGCCAACCACCAAAGAAATTCGCCGATGCTTCCTCTTGAACTCCATTATTTGTTCGTCAGAGATCTGCGTGATGTCCTTTCCTATCCTCTCACTGTTACCGAACCCGCAATGAGTCGCGTTCCGTTCGTAAGTCTCCAAAGCAACTTTGTCGAACTCAACATGGCCGACGACATTGAAGCTTGAAGCGAGACCGAGCGTGAAGCCTCCAGCTCCAGAAAACAAGTCGATCGCTTTTGGCCGCAAATCCTCAAGCAAACGCGAACAATGAGTAATCGGATTTGCGGAAAGTTTCGGCACAAAATCGGTTGGTTCCTCTTCGTCGCTTTCTTTTTCTGCGCTGCTCAATGCGTTGGCGATTGACATACCCATTAGCCAGCCCATCGCCGCATCAGCCTCTTCCTCGTTGACCGGCCGAATGTCTTCTTCATTAAGCCAAACGTCCGCAAGGGCGCTTTGTCTGCATAGGTAATAGTTTCTTGTGCCGAACACGCACGACCTGGCCTCGACTTTGACGACCTGAAAGAATTCTTCTGACTTCCTGTGAACCACGATGTGCGGAGTTTTAATGCCTTGCGTTGACGGAAACTTTGCGGAAAGGTTTTTTATGTCTGCTTCGAGTTGAAGACAGAACAGGCACACGACTTCGTTGTTGCGGTAGCCGACTGACGCATACTTTTTTTTGCACCGAACGCAACGAAACAACTGCACCACGCATATCAGCCTCTCAATTGTTCTTTGAAGCGCTCAACCTGTTCTTCATCAAGATCAACAAAGTCAAACGGGTTTGTCACATTCCTTAGCTGACGCATGCGCTCATCAAAAAAATATTTCGAACCATCTTGCTCAATTACCGGCAACATTCTCACAACCATACAAATCACCTCGTTCATATCCAATCGTTCAGCGTGTTCGTCCTCTGCACGTGCGTTAGTAGGGGGACGCTGCAGCTCTTTCTTTGTTCCCACTGCCTTATGGCTTGCAAAGCGTCGTTCCAATCCTCTTGCGTGGTCCAATCAATCAAGTGGTCCGCTGGGAGCGCCACCCAAGGAACGTAAATAAATGCGTTCGCCGTCGCCATTTTCACCTTGTCGAGCGCGATATCTTGGCCGAACAGGCGCAAACTGTAGTTGCTTGCGTAGAGGAGCATGATGCCGGTTCCAAGGCACGGATCACACACCTTCTTTGTCTTGTCTGCTTCCGTCATGGTCACGTCGACCATCATGTTGACTACGTTTCCGGGGGTTGGGAAGTATCCGTCGCGGCTTCCTGCGCGGGCCATTCCGGCGATTTCGCAGCTTGCCCACGCCATGTAGTCGCACGGAAACTTCATCAAGAGGCCCAGGTTGAATGTTTTGTACCAATACCAGCTAGTGCCCTCATCGACGCGCGGAGGAAATTCTTTTTGTATTGGTGCTGCGAAGCCCCACAGCAGCCACTCAACAAAACAGTTCCACGCTTCGCACGCGCCAACACCTTTGGCTTGCAGGTGCCTGACGCAGTCCAACAAATTCTTTTTGGCTTCGTCGTTCGGCTGGGAAAGGAACCGGATTTTTGGGATGTTGCCTGGAAGCGGCCGACCGCTCTCAAGGGTTTTGAGCCAGTATGTCCAGCGACCATCAAACCTGTCGCTGAGCGCCAGCAAGTAGGGAATCAGCCACCCTTTCTTGAGCGGGTGACAAAACAGGGAACCTTCTCTTGTTCGGGAATCATTTCTTGTTTTCGTAGGACCTCACCTCAAGGACGGGGTGAGGTTAGTTAATTTTATGCGTATGAAGTGCCTTCTTCAACTTCGTCAGAGCTTTCTCGCTCAAATAAACACTGGCATTGGGCTTCTCTTTTTTGTCAGCGTACATTTCAATGACGGCGTTGCTACCCGTTCTCTTTCATTTAGGAGAATTAGGCGAGTCCCCATCACTATGTATCCTTCCTTTTTCTTTACAGGATTATCCAAAACTATTTCGATCACTTATATCACCTCATATCGTTTCTCCTCTATGTCTTTTCGCTCTTCACTCCAATTTCTGCGAACACCCCAACCACGAAGATGAGCGTAAGCGTGAATCCTAACGGGTTTGTTATCTTAAAGTGTTCTGTTAGCGCCTCGATGAAGCCAAAAATAAATGATATTATGAAGAACCAAAGGATAATCATTCCCTTATTCTTCACGCAATACACTCGCGAACACCTTTCTCCTTTGCTCACTGTTCCGTGTTCTTTTGATTTTGCCGTCTTAGATCACCTCATATCTTTTCTCCTTTCATTAAATGCCTGCCTTTCCAGCACCTCAGGTATGTAGTAAAATCCCTCGCTGTCTTTAACATAAAATCTTCTATCCCTTGGAATATCTACGCCAGAGATCAAATCAAAATGGTTCTTGAATTTTCTCGCCCTATTTTTACACACTACGGTAAGAGGATATTTCCCATGCCCACAACAACACGCAACAACATGAAGCCCACGGGAACTTAAAACCCAAGGCAGATGTCTTATACACTTATCCACCCTGATATGTTTTATCTTTCCGTCTATTAACACTATCCCAGTAACAGAGCTTCTTTCTTGGCACATTTTTATCGGTTTATAGCTTCATTACCGGTCGTGGTTTCCTGCTTTCTTTTGCTGATGTGCTCCACCGCGTGCTCGAACTCTTCAGCGTGCCGACCGAGGATTTCTGCCATTAAGCCAATGCACTGCACGCCGTAGATGCGCCATCCTTTGTTTTCCTCGCCCCACGCATACGGACGCGATCTTCCGTGACTTTTGGCTTCCTGTCTTGTCAGGAACACTGCCTCAGTCCGCCAGAACTCCACAAAGCAACGACACTCCTCACCTTCTTTGAGTTCTCCTTCTTCGTCGTATTCTGCGCCACAAACACAACCATGCTCCTTGTTGCACCTGCTGTCTTTTATCTGGAATAGCCACACACAGTTCTTTGTCGCGGCGTCAGCCCAATATTGTTCAGTCATTGTGATTCACCATGGCGGATTAAGGAACCCTATCTTTTCCAACTTCTCCAAAACCAATGAAATAACTTCTCTCAGCTTTTTCTTCTGGTCTTCATCATCGACATAATCCAGTTCTTTAATCACCATTCCGACGAGATCTTCTATAAATGCTTTTTTCACATCATTCACATATATCACCTCATATCTGTTTCTCCTTTTATTGTAGGCCCGCTTTTTGGGCTGCCTCGTTCATGAGTTCGTACACCTCACACACTCTCCTTACGAAGCTCTCTCGCTGTTCCTGTTTTGGCGGCCAATAATCCCGCCTCAACTCGTCAGCAAACACGAGCTTGAACGCCAAACCGAACCGCGCGCTCGCCGCATAATCGCTTTTTTGAACGCTCCTTGCAGGGACCGGCCGAGGCCTCGGCTTTTCCTTGCCGACAGACTTTCCATTGGCATTCACTTTTTCGAGCAGCTCATCAATCAGCTTCGAAGCCTCATCCAAGGTGCACTCCTCAAACGGCTTCGCATGACTGACACGCGCCTGCTTTGCGAGCGTCCGCAAATAATCAACCTGCTTCTCAGTCGCCAAACGACCACTCTCTTTTTTTGTTCCGAGCCTCACCCTCACAACCATTTTATGATACCTCTTGGGAAGGCGCTCAGTAGACGCCCTCTCCGACCCAAAAACCGGAGAGGAAGTAGCTGCAAATCTCGGGAAAATTTTTTATTGGATGGAGTCAGTGAGAAAACACTGACCTTCTGACTGGAGAGCTTCCTTTTTTCGTAGGCGAGCAATGTCTGCCTGATCTCTGCGCGTCTTCACCTTGTTGCAGTCCACGCAAAGAGTCTGAACGTTCCCGATATCCCACTCGTCACCGCCGAGAGCAATGGGAACAATGTGGTCGCCGATGAGCTTTGATGTATCAATGACTGTGAATACTTTGCAGCCATGCTTCATTTTCTTATTCAGGACCAAGCCGGTATCAGCCGAATGGTATCGCTCAGTAGTTGGCTGGTGTCTGCACTTCACGCACCGATAACCATCGCGCTTCAATGCTTTTTCGCGCAAATCAGGCCAACCAAAATACGTGCAGTGCTTATCAAACTCTTCAGTGCATTTCGCTGAGCAACACCGCCAATCAGTGCGCCGAGTCCACTCACTCTTCGGCTTGCCACAAACAGGACACTGACCGTTCTCGATCCTCGTTTTTGCCGGCTCAAGAATCACGAACCGGTAGTTTTCGCGCTGCTTAACCAAACATACCAGGCTCTCGAATCATTTTATATGTCCACCAAGTTAAGGTCTTCATCCGAAAACACGTCACTATCAACCACGCTCACAGTCTTGTTCGATACGTTCAGCGAAACACTTTCTCCGCCGCCAGCAGATCCACCACCGTCGTCAACAACGCCAGGTGCGGAACCTGGATCGGCAGCCGAAAAAGAATCGGAACTGCTCAAGATGCCAGGATAAATAATCAATAAAAATCCAACCCCTAACATTAAAAAAATAGGGAATGGACTGTCAGTAACCGCTGAAGCGACAAGTCCGAAAATAACAGACATAGCCAAAATTAAAATTGTGATGGGCTCCAAAGAGATCACCCAGTCACGTTTAAAGCGCGGCTGTTCTGAAGTCCGAGCAGTTCGTTATAGTTGAGCACGCCCAAGTTCTGGCCGCCACTCAAACTATCAAAGCCAAGATACACCTTGTCAGTCGGCTTAATAGCCTCAGCATACTTCACAAGCACGTATTCCTTAGGCATTGACTGGTACGCAGAATTAACCATCGAAATGCCGTCAGCCTTCGCTTCAGCAACGAGGCGAATACTCTCAGCCTCTCCCTCAGCCTCAAGAATCTGCTTGTTCCTCGACGCGTTCGCCTCAATCTCCACGATCTGCTTCTGCTTCTCAGCAATCTGCAGGCGATACACCATCTCCTGATCTTCCTGGAGCCGCTGCTGCTTCTGAATAATGCGTTCCTCAATCTTGTCATTGAACTCCAAGTTCCGCAGATCAACAGCCTCAATAACCAAAAAGCCAGGATTCAGCCCGACAACGTTGGAAGCCTCCTCGTCAACTCTTTGCTGCAACGCTTCCTTCACCTTTGCGGCAAGCTCAAGCCGGTTTTCAGGTAAATCTTCCTGCGCATAGCCGCCCATGATCTCGCGCGCTTTCGCCCGAATACCCGTCCCGATAATCTTTTCGGCAAAGTCAGGCCCCTTAGTCCTGTACACTTCTGCAGCCTGCATCTTGTCCAGGCGATACCTCACCACGACATCCCAACGAAAATTAATCCCGTTCTTGTCCTTCGGCGTTATAGCGCTGTCGGCCTTGTACTCGACTGTTTGCGTCCGCACGTCCATCTTGATAACGCTCTGCACAAAAGGAATCTTCAATCCCCAGCCCTCAGCGCCGCCGTGAAATTCTTGCGTCTGCACTCCGCCACGCAAACTATCGAACATGACGCCGACGTGGCCTGCAGGCACCCTCACAACAACCAGGAACAGTAAGACCACAAAACCCAGAAATGCTATTCTCCATTTCAGTTTTTTGCCGATCTCGACTTCAACGTCTCGTCGTCTTTTTCCTAAATCAAAATCCTTACCTTCTTTTTCTCCTTTCACGCATACCAATCCTCCTTAACCATTTTTTTTGTTGCATTTTTTTCTAATGAATATGTTTTTGATATTAAAGACGAGCATCATGGAAGCGTTTGACGCCGCGACAACGAGATAGCCAGTGACGAAACTGTGCCAAAACCAAGATAGCGACATCTTCCTGTGCACTGATAAAAGCGCTGGATAGGGAATGTGAAGCAGATAAAAATAGTTATAAGCGGCAACGAACAGACCGCCGAAAATCGGAGCAACAACAAACCAATAAAACAATACCTTCCTTAACTCACTTTTCCACACCATTCTCCTTTCCACCTTTTCTGATTTCTCTCCACTCGCCAAGGCCGTTACCGCGATCAATGCACGCCAACCCGCAACGCCGACAAACATGCAACACGAACAAACCAAAATCCTGTTCCCTCACCATCTCCTGCTTGCAACTCCGACAACTCACCATGTTCATTCCGTCGAGATTTTTATTCCGAGCTTCAAGAGCTCCGGATAAGCGTCTTCGTAGTTCATCACGGAAGTCGAGTAATCCGTTCCCTTCATGAGTTCCTTGAAGTTGTCTATCGAAATGATCTTTTTGCTGAGGAGGTAAGCCAGAACTATCGGGATGGGGTAGTCTTCTAGAGCATCATAGACATCTTTGCTTTCGATGTAGCCTCGTTCCAGTAAGTCATGGGTGAACCTCTCCAAGTCCCTGTTGTCGATCCCATAGCAAGGACGTCGCCAAGCTCCTGTGACAAGACTCAAAAACTGTTGCGCAACAACCTCTTCATAAGATATCTCGCATTCTTTATTCTTTCCGATCCTTATCACCCTATGATTTTTTCGCATTCGCGATTTCTATCGACGCGCTCGACACCTTCCTTATCAGACAACAAATATTTTGCGCGCAGGAGAAGCCAGTTTTTGTTGCAGCATACAAGCCTGCTCTCAACAGGAGTCTCGTCCGTGACCCAATAATCATCGCAATAAAAGCCCTGCGACGTCTTGTTGCAGTAAAATGTGTCAATCTCCTCAAGGTTAGGGCTTTGATCGTTCGCGCACGTCGGACAATATGAATCATAAAAAAAGTCACCTGTACCACCACCATAACTCCCACCACACACCGGTTTCTCCTTGATATCGTTGACTAAAATCATGACTACCGGAGCAGACACAGAGATGGCAAATAATAAAATAAGGCACCAAAAAATGATCAGATTCCTATTAGACCGTTCTTTCTCTTCAATCATCTTTCATTCACCAAGCAATTTCCTGATCTTTTCCAGGATTTCTGTCCTGGCTTCAATCTTTGCTTTCTCGATTTCTTCTTTGAATAACTCTCTGACGTCCTGCTTTGCCGAATCATCAACCGTAAGCCTCGTGCACTGATCCATCAATTCACGAGAAGACTCTTCAACAGCGATTTCGATTGCGCGCAGCACCTCAGGCTTCCACTCAACAGGAAACTCGTTCAATTTGTCTTTGAATGCTTCATTGAAAGCCCGCTCACTTAACGACACCATTTTCTCAGGAATGCTCCTCCTTGATCTTAGTTCGTGATTTAAATTCTGAAAATGAAAATGTAGCTCCGCATCTCTTACAGGTACCAATCAAAATATCTTCGACAATAAGACCACAATGATTACATATATACCTCGGCATCTTTTACACATGCTCCCGTTCATCTTTGTCAAAATAGTCGTGTGAAATTCCTTCTTCTTGAAGTTTATCTTGGAGCGCTACTGCTGCATTGTCTTGTTCATCCAAAATGCCTTGGGCCTTCTTGATGGTATCAACCAATCTGCTTATCTTTTCGAGATCCGGATATTTCTCATATATCTCAATAAAGTTATCGTCATATACGAGGAGAGTTATTTCTTCTTCTGCGTTTTCGCCAATGCCAAATCCAGTCTTCTCCAGAACGTCATCTGGAATATTTATCAATGCTTCTTTAATATCTTTTAGGGTTTTCATGTTTTCATCTCTCCATCCTCATAAAACTTTTTTGCTGCCTTCCAAGCAGTCCTCATTTGATAGTACCTCGCACTTCTTGGTGATGATTCACAACGAAAATGATTTTCGTACCATTCCCTAAAGTCCTCTTCGATATCATTTTCGATGAGGGGAATTTCTTTCGGTATTACCAAATCCTCTTTATAAGCCATCAGTCACTCACCTCTTTGGTACGCATTGCAATCATCCGAGCAATGTTCAAAACATCTAGAGCTTCTTCATGAACTTCTTTGAGATCGCGTCCTTCTAGACACTCTGCACACTCCTCTCTAAGTCTTTCTTGCAATTCATGAATAGGCATAAATTTCCATGATTCACCGTACACCGGAATCTTTATGTTGAACTTGGCAAGAGCCAACTTATCAACGCTCTCAAACTGATTTTCTACAGGCATCTACTATGCACCTCGCGCACTTGCTTTGTAGATCATGAAGACGTAAGGCATAAAGATGAATAAAAAGACGTTGAATGCCTGATAAGCTGATAGTTCTGTTTGAATGGGCGATAACCACGAATCAAGAAACCATAAAACAAGCCATACATTAGCTGAAATCCAAAACCCAATCTCCCTTATATTGCTACTCATCTTCTATGAACGTGCTTCCTCATTTTTGTTTCTTCCAGTAGTGAAGTTTTGCTTGGCCAACTTCTCGTACGCGCACACGGCACTCACCTCTGAGTTCTGCGAGGACAGGCATGACAGTTGCTCGATTCCATCCGGTCTTTTCAGCGAGGTCTTGAATGGTCATTCCGTCGCTGTTCTTTTTTAGTAAGTTTTCAATGATCTTTTTCTTATCATCTGCCATCTTATACTCAACACCTCATAATACTATTGTTAAGCACTAGTAATTATTACAAGTATTTAAAGTTTTCGGTACTCAAAACCACAAATCCACATTTCCACATAAATCCATTGCCTCGCTACTGCACGCTTTTGCTCTTCCGCATACTTAGTAGTTAGGGAAACGTGAGGCTCGCAGTCCCGCAAGTCCGCAGACCAGCCCAAAATCCTGGAATGAAAAATTGTTTTGCACGGTTGGGATTCTACGGGAACTACTTTTGTAGACACCAAAAAGAAGGGAGGAGTGGACCTATGCTTAACCTGAAAAACATCGTTATGGCCATCATCGTCCTCGTGCTGCTCATGCACCTGCCCGAGATCGTCAACACCGTGTCCGGAATCGTCATCGAGTTCATCGAGTCAATGCGTGACGCCTGGCAGGCAGGAGCGCACATGAGCCACTACAGGGGAGGCGACAACGTCACAGCCATCGCCAAGTTGGCGGTGCTCGGAATCGTGGCAGTAGGAATCGTCAAACTGCTGAAAAGAAGATAGGGGAGGGTAAAGTTATGATTTCGTGGAAAAAAATATTTTTTGTGTTCGGCACGATAGTCGCAATTATAAAGATGCCGGAAATAGCAATATTTATCGCAAAAGCTATGACTGCCCTCCTGTACGTGGCTTACGAACACGCTGACGCAGAACCGTACAAGACCATGCTGCTCGCGCTCTCCGACTGGTTCCACCTCGGACAACGCCTCGTTGTTGGAACAGAAACAGCCGCATCCGGCGTAGGACAAGCATTGAGTGCCTTAATGATACTGATGTTAGGGGTAATCCTCATGAAGAGAATTATTAAACAATCATCAAAAGACAACACAAAAAAAGCCGGATAAAAAATACTTTTCACGCATAAATGCAGCCTTGATTATGGACAATCGTTCTGACATACTCACCCCCGAGGGAGTCGCCAAGTACCTAAAAAAAAGCCGTAGCTGGGTTTATAGGCACTGGCGGGAACTGGGCGGCAAAAAGATCGGGGGCTCCTTGCTCTTCCCAAACGAGGAGACCCTGTATGAGCGTATTTTTAGTTCCAGGAAAGGGGTGGAGATACAACTTCTACCTCAACAAGAAGAGGTACAGCAAAGGGTACTACACCACAAAACGCGAAGCGCAGCGCGAAGAAGCACAAAGAAAGGAGGCAATCACAAAAGGAATTCCGGACCAACAAAAAACGATCGAGCCAGCGACCCCCACGGACTTCTTTGAGCTCGTAAACCGCAGACTCGACCACGTAAAAGCCTACAACTCAGCAAGGCACTACAGAGACCACGTCTACTTAGCGAAAAAATGGATGAAAAAGTGGGCAGGACTTCGTTGTTTGGACATCACAACAGACATGGCAGAAACCTACATCCTGGAAAGATCAAAGGTATCTCCTGACACCGCAAACAAAGACCTCAGATACCTAAGATCATTATTTAATTTTGGGATCAAAAAAAAATTGATCACAGAAAACCCAACAACCGGAATAGATTTCCTGCCAGTCGAAAAAAAGATCAAGTACGTACCACCAAAAGAAGACGTCCTAAAAGTCTTGATAGCAGCAGAACCAGAAACACAAGATTACCTGTACGTAATCAAAGAAACAATGGGGAGAATGAGCGAAATCAACCAACTCACATGGGACGACGTCAACTTCGAGAAAAGGTACGTCACGCTCTACACCAGAAAAAAAAGGGGAGGACACCTCACCCCAAGAAAAATACCCATGACCACCAAGCTGCATGAAATCTTATCAAGAAGACACTCCAACCGAGACAAATCAAAGCCGTGGGTATTCTGGCACACCTACTATTCCAGTAAGACTGGAGAGAAAAAAGAAGGCCCGTACACAGAACGAAGCAAAATCATGAAGACACTATGCAAAAAAGCAGGCGTAAAATACTTCCGATTCCACGCAATGCGACACTTCGGCGCATCAGTGCTCGATAACGCCAACGTAAACATAGGAAGCATACAGCGCCTGCTCGGACACGAAAACAGGACCACAACAGAAATCTATCTGCACAGCATCGGAGAATCCGAACGCGAAGCGATGGCAGTGTTTGAACTCGTTACAAACGTCCCAGATAAAAGTGACACACCAATCGACACACCAACGCGTTTCACAAAAAAAATAAGGGGTCGCCTGCCAAGCTAAACCCCTTATAACGTGTTGAGAACATTAAGTTTTTAATGGTACGCCCGGCCCGACTCGAACGGGCGGCCTGCGGATTCGAAGTCCGACGCTCTATCCAACTGAGCTACGGGCGCGCATGGATGGACTCGTATGTAAACGTTCGCATACGGTTGGATGGAACATACGGATTTGGGCTTCGCCTGTCAAGGTCAGTGACGCGCGGCGGGGCAAGCCCCAATCGATTCTTTCGTTCTTGAGGCCCAATAAGGGCGTGTCGCCTCATTCCGAGGAAAAAGCCCGCCGCGCCTTGAGGCGGGCCGCTTCCCGCGCCAGGGCGATCACGTAGTCACGTCCCAACCGGCCGTTTTCAAGCGCGTCGAACCATGTCCGCGGGATCGATTGCAGGCCGTAGTAGGCTCCGGCCAGCGCGCCCGCCATGGCCCCGATAGTGTCGGTGTCCCCGCCAAGATTCACCACCCTTCCACGGGCATTCCCAGCGCGTCCCCACAGAACAGGCCGACGGCCGATCCGGCAAAGTGTTCGGCGAGCGTATCCCGTTCGTAGCGTTCCTTCATACGGGCAGAGTGGAAGAATAAGTTCATATTGTCAACGAGTGGCCGTGATGGTAGCTTAGAAATTGCTTTTCGCGCGCCACAGTGGCGCGCGTCGAACTTTGAACAGGAGGCGCATGGTAATGACACTAAAAGGCAAAAAAGCGATTGTGTTGGTGGAGAATATGTATCAGGAACTGGAAGTCTGGTATCCGCTTCTCCGGCTGCGCGAAGAAGGAGCTGAGGTGGTCACGGTGGGATCGGGCAGCGCCACGACGTACACCAGCAAACTGGGGTATCCCTGCCATCAGGACCTCAGCGCAAAGGACGTCAATATCGACGACTATGACGCGCTGGTCATTCCCGGCGGCTACGCTCCCGACATGATGCGCCGGTTTCCGGAGATGGTCAAGCTGGTAAAAGACGCCGTGGCAAAAGGAAAAGTGGTGGGATCCATCTGCCACGCGGGCTGGATGCTGGTGTCGGCGGATGTGGCGCGCGGCAGACGGCTGACGTGCTTTTTCGCCATCAAGGACGATCTGATCCACGCGGGCGCAAACTATGTGGATGAGGAAGTGGTTGTGGACGGCAATCTGATAACCTCACGCAAGCCCGACGATCTGCCCGCTTTTTGCCGGGAAATCATCAAGGCCATGGCCAAATAGGGAAGGAATTGACGTGACGCCGACGTCCGGGAGAAAACCATCTGATTTTGATCTGCTGAATTCCCTTCAAGCGGCAAAGGACGCCTATACGCCGGCATGGGAAATCTACATGAGAATCGCCGCGTTCCAGCAAGCGCTTGCGGAGGCTTCCCTGGACGCGGCGCTGATCAAGCAGAACGTCGACCTGTACTATCTGACCGGGACCATGCAGGACAGCTATCTGTATGTTCCAGTGGAGGGCGAGCCCACACTCATGGTTTACCGCAACCGGGACCGGGCCGCCGTGGAAAGCCCTCTGAAAAACGTCGTCCAGTTGACTTCCTTACGCAAAATCCCCGACCTCATCCGCGATAACGGCTCTGAGATTCCCGGTACGCTGGGACTCGAGCTGGATGTATTGCCCGTGGCCCTCTATTTCAGGCTGCAGCGAGTCCTTAACACCGAATTAGCGGACATTTCTCAAATTATTCGTAATGTTCGCAAAAAAAAGACCGATTATGAAATTGTACAGATACGACGCGCCGGAGAAATTGCGCACGCCATGTACGAGAAGGCGAAATCCATTCTCGCGCCGGGCATGACTGAAATTGAAGCCCAGGGTCTGCTTGAAGCCGAAGCGCGCAGGCTTGGGCATCCCGGAATAATACGCATGCGTTCCTTCAACCAGGAAATGTTTTACGGGCACCTCATATCGGGCCCCGAAGCCATCCCGCCGTCAACGCTCGACGCCCCCACCGGAGGCGTCGGGCTGACACCGGCGTTCAGTCACGGTCCGGGCTATAAAAAGCTCCGCACGGGCGAATCTGTCAATGTGGACCTTATAGGTAATTACAACGGTTACGTAGCCGATCAGACTCGCTGCATGTGTCTTGGCGATCCGGGTCATGAACTGACGGAATACTATGACATCGTAACAGCGATATATGGGGAATTGGTCGCCATGATAGCGCCCGGAACCAAAGCCGCCGACCTGTTTTCGCGGGCCTATGAACTGGCGGAACTGAAGGGTGTGGCCGATATTTTCATGGGGCTTGAGGGATCCAGGCCCAAGTTTATCGGTCATGGCGTGGGGCTGGAAGCCGACGAGTTCCCCTTTATCACCGCGTCGAATGACGAGCGGCTCGCGCCGGGCATGGTGTTCGCGTTGGAGCCTAAACTGTTCGTTCCTCACATCGGTGTGGTCGGAATAGAAGATACGGCGCTCGTAACCAATGAGGGCGCGGAGTTCCTTACCGTCAGCCCTCGCGATTTAACTGTTATAGCGCCCAACGCATTGGATTCTTAAAAGTGGTGTTTTGCGGGTGATCAAGGAAAGGGTCCCGATTTGGCGGGAAGTCAGACCATGGAAACTGTTCAGGTAACATGCCCGAGCTGTAAGGCGAAAGGCAGAGCCCCGGCCGAAAAGGTCAAGGGGGGCGAGCTGAAAATATGCTGTAAAAAATGCGGCCACAACTTTATTTTTCAGCATGAGCGCAGAACGTACTACCGGAAGCGGGCGCTGCCCGTGGCCCGCATCGGGTCGGTGGGCGTGGAATTTGACAAGCTGCCCGATCGAGCCTATGTCCTGGATCTCTCCATGACCGGCATGAGGTTGAAAGCGGAGCAGTCCCCCAAGGAACGATTCATCAATATCCGGTTCAACCTGCCGCCCCAGGACGAAGCCGTGAAACTGATCGGAGAGGTGGTGTGGATCAAGGAGCTGGACGCGGGAGGCTACGCCTTCGGCGTTCACTTTAGCCAGTTGGACGCGCACAACAAGAAACTTCTGGGATTTTTTCTCATGGCCTGACATGGGCCGGGAGCAGGGCGAAGTCCACGGGCCCGGCCAAGCGGCGCGTGATACCGCCTGGGGCCAAAAGATGCCGGCTGCGAACCAATGCAACCGGCTTCGAGAAACGGTTCAGTCATGGACTGAACGCGTGATTACTGTTTTTGCGGGTCATTGAGTTCTTCCTGTTGTTCCGCAGGCGGAAACCCCAAGGGCGCATTCTCTTTTAAGCTCTTGACAAACCAGAGTTTAGCTACTATACACAGGTCATGAACAACTTGTCCTACGACGTCGTAAAACAACTCCTGCAGGTAATAAATTTACTAATTTTTAAAGAAAAGAAGAAAATCTTCAAGTTTAAGGGCGCCTCTCTCTACCCCTCCGAGGTTCACCTCATGCTGGTCATAAAAGACGATATCGACACCAACGCCACTGAAATCGCCAGACAGCTTGGCCTGACCAAAGGCGCCATATCCCAGACGCTTACCCGGTTGGAAAAAAAGGGTGTCATAGTAAAAACCAAAGACCCGTACAAGAAAAACGAACTGACCCTGTCGTTGACCGATTTCGGCAAAAAGGTCTATGAATTCTGCCGGTCAACGGAGGCGTCCTTTGTCGAGGCTCACAAACGCTACCTTGCAAACCTTAACGCCACGGAAAAGGAGACTATACTACATTTTCTAAACCACATGGAACAGGCTCTGGACGATTTGGACATGTCGTAATTTTTTTTACGCATAGAGTTTAGATACTTAACACTGAAACCATTGCACATCACAAGGAGATACCGAATGAACACCGAGAAGTCGGAACAGAAAGCGGCGGCGTTTCTGAAACAGGGAAAGACTTTGAAGAGAAAAAAACTGCAAGCGGAAAAAACCTTTCAATTCCCGCCGGAACAGGTTTTCCCTCAATTGTGCCCCACGCGGGAACTTGACTGGATCGATGGCTGGGACTGCGATCTGGTCTATACGTCCACGGGTTACGCCGAGCGGGATTGCCTATTTACAACTCCGGATACCAACGTGATCGGGCCCGGACTTTGGATGGTCACCGGGTATGAGCCGGACCGGAGATTTGAGTTTGTAAGAATCATAGGCAATTCCGTGGCCGAACATTGCGTTATTACGCTGGCTGATAATAAGGACGGTACATGCGTATGCGCCTGGAACATAACCTTCACCGCCTTGAATGAGTCAGGCAATCAAATCGTTGAGGCCATATCAGATAACGAACCGACGCTGAATCGGGCCATGGACGGGTTGGAATATTTTTTGAAAACAGGAGAACTGATGAAAGCCTAAATGAGCCGGCTGTTTGCTGCGGAGGCATGACACAATAGTGCGCGGTCCGTCGCTGTTCGTCGGGCGTCAAAAACGCTGCGGGGGAAGCTCTTCCCCCGCATTTTTTGCGAGAAAAAAATCCCTCCTTATCCGGAATGCGATTGGCGGCGGGGAAGCAGGCTGAAAAAAATCATATTATAAGGATAAATATCCCTATTTATCCCATGCCGGTGAAGGTGTTTACTTATGGCGGGCAAGCCGATATGGTGAGGCGTCCCATTGACGCCGATTTTCTGATAGAAGGAGATAACTTTATGAAATTGTTCAGACTGCTGGCAATCACGCTGCTTTTGACCCTTTGTCTTGCCTATTCGTCATCATTCGCCTGCACCGCCATAACGCTCAAGGCCCAGGACGGCGCGGTCCTTTTCGGCCGCACCCTGGAATGGGGCCATTTCGACCTCAAGGGCCGGTTTATGATTGTTCCGCGAGGATATCAGTTCACCGGAAAGACGCCTGACAACAAGCCCGGGCTCACCTGGAAAGCCAAATACGGCCTTATCGGCGTCGACATGATGGAAGAAAAGGTATTGGGCGACGGATTTAACGAAAAAGGGTTGGTCGCCGGCGTGCTGTACCACCCCGGTTTCGCCGAGTACCCCCCGTATGATCCCGCCAAGGCCTCCGAATCCATGGCCCCAACCGACGTCATGACATACCTTCTGTCCACCTGCGCCACGGTGGAGGAAGTCCGCGCGGCGATGGACAAAATCCGGGTGGTCCCGGTGGTCGATCCCGCTGTCGGGATGCCCGCTCCGCTGCACATGATAATCACCGAACCATCCGGCAAAAACGTGGTCATAGAGTTCCTCAAAGGCAAAACCGTGATGTGCGACGCCCCGCTCGGTGTCCTGACCAACGCGCCGGCCTACGATTGGCACATGACCAACCTGCGGAACTACATAGGCCTGTCGAATAGCGACCTGCCCGCGAAGAAGATTGACGGAATCGAATTCAAGCCTCTCGGCGCGGGAAGCGGTATGCTCGGCCTGCCTGGCGACTTCACTCCGCCGTCGCGCTTCGTCCGCGCGGTCGCCTTCACTTCAACCGCGCGCAAGACGCCGGACGGTCCGGAAACCATGTATGAAATGTTCCGAATTCTGGACAACTTCAACGTCCCCATCGGGGAGGGCGAGGGTACGACCTCCATGACCGATCCCAAGGCCGAGGAACTGATGCGCAGTTCTACCATCTGGACCATCGCCACCGACCTTAAAAACCGGGTTATCTACTACCACACCCAGCACAACCGCAGGGTGCGCATGGTTGACGTCAAGGCCATCGACTTCGCCGCGCTGCAAGGCGAGTTGATCTTCAGACCCCTGGACAAGGTAAAGGCCCAGGACATTGAGGTAGTGAACCCGCTGGCCCAATAGTCAAAAACTCGTTGGTTGCGCGGGGGATTTCTCCCCCCGCGCCCCCCATGGTCCGAAAACGGCCGGACGGCGAGACCGTTTCCTTCCCATCGATTCCGCGACCCGATTATGCAAATTCGTCTGCCTTAGAAGCGATAAGACCTCGCCAAGGTATAACAATCCGCCGTTACCGGATTTTATCTTTCTCAAATTAAAATCAATGCGCCTAATCAAAGAGTTTATTTGTGTTCCTTAAAGATGATATACAAAACATGGCTTCTCAGACCTTAAATGGGCGTTTAAGGCATAAAATATGAATAAAACTGTATAAAAAAACATATTTTTTAGTATCGTTATTTCCGTACGGGCAGGCAAAGGGGTCAGGTAAGATGATAAAACGGGACACCGAGGCTCATAGACCGGCAGAAACACGCAAACAAAGGGGTAGGGCGGCGGCGTTGCCTGCACTGACGGTTCTCGCGGTATGCGTTATCATTTTCGGGAACTTCTCCGCGCTCCATTGTGGGCGGATGGCTTCGGCCCTGGCCCAGGAAGATCAGGGAACCGTCTCTCCGCGATCATCGAAGTCTGACTCCGACGTTCTTGAGCTGACCGAGAAGGAGCGGACCTGGTTGAGCGAGCATCCGGTTATCACCGTCGCTCAGGACCAAAACTGGCCACCCATCGAATATGTCGACGAAGGGGGAGAGCAGGTCGGCATGTCGAGCGACTACCTGACGCTGATTCAAGAGCGCCTGGGGGTGAAATTCGAGCGCGTTCGAACCAAGAACTGGCAGGAGTCTTACGCCCGTCTGAAGCGATGGGAAATAGACATGACCACATCCGTGACCGTGACTCCCGACCGCCGTGAATTCTGGGCCTTTACGAAACCGTATATGAAAATCCCCATCGTGGTCTTTGCCCGGACTGACGTTACCTTTATCGGTACCATGCGGGAATTGGCCGGGAAACGAGTCGCCGTGGTGGATGGATACGCCGTCTGCGAATGGATACCGCGTGACTTTCCCGCTATCCAACTCGTCAAGGTTAAATCGGTCAAGGAAGGGCTTGAGCGGCTGCAACAAGGAGATGTCTTCGCCTACATCGATAATATGCTTGTGGTCAGCTATTACCTGGCAAAGCGGGAAGTAACCGATGTCAAGATCGCTGGGGAAACCCCGTACGTAAACGACCAATCCATGGCCGTTCGAAAAGACTGGGCAATCCTGGCCGGAATTCTTCAAAAAGCCCTCGACTCGATTTCACAAACAGAGCGCGATTTAATTTATCAAAGATGGATGCCCATCAGATACGAGCATGGATTCGACTACAAGCTCCTTTGGCAATCCCTGGCTATATTTTTGGCGATCATCCTGTTCCTGCTGATTTGGAATCGAAGATTATCCAGGGAAATCGGGTACCGCAAAAAAGCCGAGGCCGACTTGGGCGAAAGCGAACGGCGCATGAGGCGCATCCTGAATAACGTGGGCGCCTATGTCTTCCTGAAGGATACCCAATATCGCTACACCTATGTGAACAACAAAATATGCGAGCTCTTTGGACGGCAGGAGCAGGATATCCTGGGCAAAGGCGATGAGGCCTTCTTTTCGGCCGAGTCGGTTGAGGAGATACGGCGGAGCGACCGTCCGGTTATTGAAAAGGGGGAAACGGTGAGTTGCGAGGAAAAGGAGCTCACCGCCTCGAACAACGAGCCACGCGCCTACTGGTCCGTCAAAATTCCCCTGCGGGACGGCGATGGAAGAATTTACGGTATGTGCGGCATCTCCACGGATATTACCGATCGAAAACGCTCCGAAGAGGAGCGGGAGAAGTTGCGGGAGCAGTTGAGCCAGGCCCAGAAGATGGAGTCGATCGGAAGACTGGCGGGAGGCGTCGCGCACGATTTCAACAACATGTTGAGCATTATCCTGGGCTATACGGACATTGCCCTCGATTATGTGAACCCCGACCAGCCGCTCTACACCAACCTGCAAGAGATCCGTAAGGCAGCCGGCCGCTCCGCCGACCTGACGCGGCAGCTCCTCGCCTTTGCCCGCCAGCAGACGGTGTCCCCCAAGGCGCTAAACCTGAATGAAACCGTGGGCGGGATGCTCAGGATGCTGAGACGCCTCATCGGCGAAGACATCAACCTTCTGTGGTCGCCCGGCGAGAACATATGGCAAGTGAAGATCGATCCGTCGCAGATCGACCAGATCCTGGCCAATCTCTGCGTCAACGCCCGCGACGCTATCGACGGCGTGGGCAGGCTCACCATCGAGACGCAAAACGCTGTGTTCGACGAAGTTTATTGCGCGACGCACGCGGACTTTGTCCCTGGTGCCTACGTGCTTCTGGCCGTGAGCGATAATGGAAGCGGCATGGATAAGGAGACCATGGACCGTCTGTTCGAGCCGTTTTTCACCACCAAGGAGCGGGGGAAAGGCACCGGTCTCGGACTGGCCACCGTCTATGGCATCGTCAAGCAGAACCATGGTTTCATAAACGTGTATAGCGAACCGGGGAAGGGGACGACCTTTAAGATTTACCTGCGGCGACATCCCGGCGCGGCCGATGAGGCGGAAAAGAAAGCCGCCGGGGAAATCCAGCGCAGCCGGGGCGAGACAGTGCTCGTGGTGGAGGACGAACCATCCATCATAAGCATGACCAAGATGATGTTGGAGAATCTCGGTTATGGGGTTTTGACGGCGAACTCGCCGGGCGAAGCCGCGCGTCTGGCCGAGGAATATAGCGGCGATATTCATCTGCTCCTTACCGATGTGGTCATGCCTGAAATGAACGGCCGCGATTTGGCCGATCAACTGAGCGGCTTCTATCCTGCTATCAAAGTCCTGTTCATGTCCGGCTATACGACCAATGTGATCGCTCATCACGGCATCCTGGAAGAAGGGGTTCATTTTATCCAGAAGCCCTTTTCCATAAAAGATCTGGCGGCAAAAGTCCATGAGGCGCTTACTTAAGAATACTCATGTCCCCGGCCTGAAAAAAGCGCCGCGGGGGGATTTCTTCCCCGCGTCTCCCCATAAGCAGAAAATCTTTCTGCGCGTTATACCAAGGATGGCGTCGAACGAATGTGTAACGCGTCAAGGAATCGAAGTATTTCAAAACTTCCGGAAAAAGGCTTTTAAAGCTGACTTGTTTGTGGCAGACTATTCTTAGTAAGGATGCGTTCTGTCTTTGGTTATTTGTTAGTGTTAACAATACCTTAGCTCACGCCTTTTTTTCTTTTCAAGCCAATAAGCCATCTTCGTTTCGGCAAAGATCTCCATGGGGAATGGAAGCGTATGGGCAAGCCGCCAAGAAATATTGTCGCCATCCTAATCCTGATCGGCGTGGCTGTGATCTTTTTTCTTCCCTCCACCGGCGCTCTGAGCAGGGAGGCCATACGGGCGTCCGCGCTGGTGTTGTTCGCCATCGGCTTCTGGGCCACGGGCGCGCTTCCCGAACATCTCACGGCCCTGGTCTTTGTGCTTCTGGCGATCGTTACCAAGGTGGCGCCTCCCCAGGTCGTCTTATCCGGTTTTACCGCCTCGGCGGTCTGGCTGGTGTTCGGCGGCATGGTCCTCGCCGCCTCGGTAAAGGCTACCGGTCTGGGCCAGCGAATGGCCCGGACACTGTTGAATTACCTGGGCTCTTCCTATTTAGGGGTTATCAGTGGAGTCGTTCTGCTGGGCCTTTTGTTTACCTTTTTTATCCCCTCCACCATGGGGCGTGTGGTGCTTCTGACGCCGGTGACGATGGCCGTCGCCGAGCGGTTGGGATTTAAACCGGGCGACTCCGGCTATGACGGGCTGGTGATGGCCTGCCTCCTGGGATGCTTTGTTCCCTCCTGCTCCATATTGCCCGCCAATGTCCCCAATATGGTGGCGGCGGGAACGGCGGAGACGCTCTATAACCTTTCCTTCAAATACGGTCAGTATTTCAAGCTGCACTTTCCGGTGATCGGCGCGCTCAACACCATTGTCATCATCATCCTGACCCGCCTCCTCTTCCCCGCGCGGATCATGCGTTCGGCTTCTTCCAAACCGCGCGGCCCACGGGAGGAGTTCAGCCCGCAAGATCGGGTTTTGGCGATCATTTTATCCATGACGCTGATTCTGTGGGGCACGGATTTTATTCATGGTATTTCCCCCGCATGGGTGGCCTTGGCCGCCGCCATCGTCTGTCTGCTGCCTCGGGTCGGATTTTTTGCGGCCGGGGATTTCAACAAGCTCAACCTTGCGCCCTTTTTCTATGTGGCCGGAGTGCTGAGCATGGGCGCCGTGGTGGCCAAGACCGGTTTGGGAAACGCGCTGGGAAGGGAGCTGATCGACCTGTTCGGTTTTGAGCCGGGTCAGAACCTGCGTAATTTTTTCGGGCTTGTCATTCTCTCCATGTCCCTGAGCCCCATAACCACCGCGCCGGGCGTGCCGGCCGTCTTCGGGCCCCTATCGGCCGATCTTGCCGCCGCCACCGGATTTCCCCTGATCACGGTGTTTATGACCCAGGTGATCGGCTTTTCCATGATTCTCTTTCCGTATCAGTCCCCTCCGCTTATGGTGGGCATGCAGCTGGCGGGGGTCCGATGGGCCAGCGGCCTGCGGGTAACCCTTACCTTCGTCGCCGTAGCCCTCTTCATTCTCACCCCTCTCAACTACATCTGGTGGACCGCGTTGGGAGCGTTCGGCGGGTAACTTCGGCGCGAAGACGTTCTTCCCGACACAGAAGCCGAGGCCAGGGGATCGCCGAAGGTCACGAAGACTGAAATGTTTGTGTTTTCAACAACTTGAAGTTTTTGAGGAAGGGTGTGGGAAGGAACTTTTTTCAAAAAGTTCCTTCCCACAAATTTCAAAATCGACAGCCTCACGGGATAGGAGACCTGTCCGCGCCCTCCTGGGGCTGTCGATAAAAGCATGAGAAGGAATCGTGCGGGGGAATTTCTTCCTCCGCGCCCCCTGCGGGAGATTTCTCGCTACGCTCGAAATAAGAACACTGTTGCCTTAAATAGTTCTGTTTTCAATAAGTTAAGGTTCTGAGAGTGGGCGTGGGAGAGAACTTTTCCCAAAAAGTTCCCTCCCACAAAATCCAAAATCGGCGCCCTCTCCTGGGGGCGGTTAAACGTCAAGGCCCAACTTGCCGGGATTAAGAATGGCGTTGGGGTCGAACAGGTGTTTCAGTTTGTTCATCACGTCCATGAAGACCGGCTGGTGCTCCGTGGCCATGTAGTTCGCCTTGGACATGCCGACGCCGTGCTCGCCGGTGAGCGTGCCCTTCAGTTCGAGGGCCCGCTTGTACAATTCACCCTCGACTTGCTTGACCCGCGCGACTTCTTCCGGATCGGTGCCGTTAAAAACAATGGTGGGATGGATGTTTCCGTCCCCCGCATGGGCCACCGTGCCCATGAGCACACCGGTTCGTTCGCTGATTTCCTGTATGCTGGCCAGCATTTCAGCCACTTTACTGATGGGTACGACCAGATCCTCGGCCATGACGCTGTAATTCAAACGGGTCAGGATGCCGTAAATCGCCTTGCGCGCGGTCCAGAGCTTGTCAGCCTCCTCGGCCGATGACGCCCGCTTGATCCCGAAACCGCCGTTGTTTTCAAACGCCTTGATCACTTTCAGCATCTGGGCGTCGGCCTCCTGCTGCGTATAGCCGTCCGTTTCCGCCAGCAGCATGGCTTCCACCTGGGGAAGGTTGAGATCGGTGGCCTTGTTGACGGCCTCGAGACTGGGGCGGTCCATCAGTTCCAGCACGCTGGGAACGATTCCCGAACGCATGATTTCGCTGACGGCCTTGCCGGCCGAAGGCAGGGTGTTGAACAGCGCGGTGCAGGTGGCGACGGCCAGAGGTTTGGGGTTGATCTTGAGCGTGATCTCCGTAATCACGCCCAACGTGCCTTCCGAACCGGCAAAGAGCCTGGTCAGATCATAACCGGACACGTATTTCATGGTAGGGGCGCCGGTACGGAGGATGGAACCGTCCGGCAGGACCACCTCAAGGTCGAGCACGTAGTCGCGGGTTGTGCCGTATTTGGCGCCCTTGACGCCGCCGGCGTTCGTGGCGACGTTGCCCCCGATGGTCGCGGCTTTTCCCGAGGCCGGATTGGGCGGAAAGAAGAAGCCGAGGGGGGCCAGTTTCTGGTTCAAGTGATCGAAAACCACACCGGGTTGAACGATCACCAACCGGTCCTCGACGCTTATTTTAAGGATCTCGTCCATGCGGCCCAGGTCCAGCACGATACCGCCTTTTCGAGGCACGGCCGAGCCGGTCAGGGCGGTGCCTGCGCCGCGAGGCGTAACTGGGATTTTATGCTCGTTGGCGAGTTTGAGGATCGACGCCACCTGGTCCGTGCTTTGAGGCCAGACGGCGCATTCCGGCCGCTGGTGGAGACCGGAGGCGTCATAGCTGAAGCTGACCAAATCTATCAGGCTGTCGGTGAAATTGTCGGGACCAACAATGTCGATCAGGGATTGCTTGATGTTCGATTCCATGAAACCTCTTTTTCGGACAAGCGGGGACGGATGGCCCCGCGTTGGGAGTCTAAACCGGGAGTAATCATCACCGGCCCTTTATGGTTCGAGCTGTTTCGGCGGCTTCATCCACGGCGCTCCCCCGTTTTGAATGGTGGGACTGTTGTCTTACCTGTTTCAGAACCGCCATACGTTCGTCTTCATTGAGATCGATGTTCAAACGTAGGGCTCATATGCCGATATTGTCAAGCCCGCTTTTGTTCTCCATCATGATCGCAGGCGTCCCGCGCGTAGGGGAAATCGGGACGCGCCGGGTAGACGGTCGTGCGGATACGGTTCGAACACGTCACGGTACCGCATTCGATGTTTAGGAGATGTCAGTGTGAAGGGCCGTCACCGACCCGACCGGTTCAATCAGATCGACAGGGATTAGATTTTATTATTGAAGTCGGAATTTAATGTCAAGAAATTTTAATTGAGCTGAATTTTTTTTCATCACTAAACAACAAATTGAGCGTACAATTGAAGACAAACTCCGCGATTTTAACTGTTAAACAAGCATAATAGGGCGCGCGTTCCGCCATGTGGGTAATTTTTCCTGGCTGAATTTTTTTCTTGACAAGATATATGGCAGTTGTTACCTCTCGTTCTATATTGGATCATACTCCGCCTCATGAGAGCGCATCCCGAACCCTATAGGAGCAAAAAGGCCGCGAACCGGATCTTTGCCGCCACGACTGGCGTTATCGGAAGAGCTTAAAAACCGCCGCTACGTTTTGCTTTTGGACCATATACACACAAAGGAGGACCCGAATGGGGTACAAATTAGATCACTATTTTATCGAGAAAGCTCACGAAACAGATCCGCGAAGGCTTTACAGTCACACAGGGGCCGATTGGCAGTATCGCGTGGATTTCGATCGATTGCGCCAGGAGCGCCTCGAGCGGACGCGTCAGCAGTTGGAGGCCTTCGATTTGGGGGCGTTGGTGCTGTTCGCCGGCGCCAACATCCGCTATGTGACCGGTTCGTATCAGGGCAACTGGAAATACAACATCAACATTCGCTATGTGGTTTTGCCCCGAGGTGGCGAGCCGGTATTTTTTGAGACCGCCGGTTCGGACATGCATTGCGCGCGCCTTGACCTGCCGTGGCTGGAAGACCGCATTCGTCCGGCGATCACCTGGCAGTGGGCCGAGGGCGCGGTGCCCCATATGGCCGGCAAGATGGTGGAGAGCGTCATGGAAGTCCTCAAGGACGCCGGCGTCGAGAAGGAAAAAATCGGCATCGATAACCTGGATATGCCCTCCCTCCAGGCGTTTAAGGACGCGGGCCTGAATATCGTCAATGGTTGGCCGGCAATGTCGGCCGCCCGCGTGGTGAAAACCCGCGATGAGATCGAACTGCTCAAGCAGGCCTCATCCATCGGCGACGCGGCCATGTGGAAGATCAAATACGAATGGCTCAAACCCGGAGTCACCGAGCGCTACATCGAAGCCAAAGTGCATGAATTCATGCTTACGGCGGGCTGCGAGATCATTTATGACATCATTGTGGCCTCCGGCGGCAACACCAGCCCGTACCGCCGTTGGGCGACGGATAAGCTGATTCGGCAGGGCGACCTGGTGATCGTGGACATCAACGCGGTCGGCCCCTCCGGTTATTTCATCGACTTTGTGCGCTGCTTCAAGGTCGCGTCCAAGATGAACCAGCAGGAAATCGATCTGTATCGCGAAGTGTACGATTCCATGTACGCGGGCCTGGAAAATTTGCGCCCCGGGAAAACCACAGCCGATGTGGCCAAATGTTTTCCTGAGTACGACGACGACAAATACGGGACCGTGACGCTTCAGCAGTTCGCGCACAGCATCGGCATCACCCTGTATGAAGGTATGTGGATCTCACGGGCCTATTCACTGGATTATCCGGCGGAGATCAAAGAGAATATGTATTTTGCCATCGAGACCTTCGCCGGGCACGCCGGGCTTCGCCAGACCTGCCGTCTGGAAGAAAACGTGCTGGTCACGGCCGACGGTCCGGTTGTATTTACCCTGATGGAACATATGGAAGAGGCGATGAGATAGAGAAGTACACGCCTCTGACGAAATCAGTGGCCGCCGGCGTCCCGGTTTTAAACGATGAAACGGGCCGCCGGCACCCCGCTTCCGGACGCGGCGGCGGCCGCGCCGGAAAAAAACCGGATTTTTTTAGTATTTGTGAAGACTCCCCACGGAGCGCTGTCATTCGGGGATGATGTCCCGCCGGACAGCCGTGGGGTGTTTTTTTATGCTCAAACCGCCTGTGCGGCGCTTATGAATCGGGGAAGACTTAAAACGACGGGGGGGTAAGAATCCAGAGGACCTCTATCAGGTCTCCCTTGACGGCTTTCCAAGAGTGCAGAACATTGGCGGGATAGTAGATGGTGTCCCCCTCCTCCAGGCGGAACACTTCACCGCTGACCGTTACCTCCAACACTCCTTTCATTACGAAACACATTTTTTCTCCAACAGGATCGATCATCGGCTCTTCACCCGAATTTTCGCCTTCGGAAACCCGCATCAGCATCACTTCCAACTGCCGGTTCATGTCAGGCGTCAGTAAATCATAGACGACATTGGAACCGGGCAGGGCGAGTCTCTTACGCTTATCGGAGCGGAGCACCGACACTTCGGAGATATACGGCGTGTATTTTGCGGTCTCATCGGGAAGCCTGGGGTGATATCCCCATCCGGCCTCGCTGTTGGCGCCGTTGGGGAACAAATTGACGACACTGAAACCGAAATGGGCTGCAATCTTCTTTAAGGACGTGATCGAAGGCTGGGTATTTCCCCGTTCGATTTGGCTGATAAAGCTCTTTGAAAGACCGGTTTTTTGGGAAAGCTGCTCCAGCGTGAGCTGTCGTTTCTGCCTTTCCTGCCGGATTTTTTTTCCCAGTTCGACTAATGTTGTGGACATTCAGCTTGCTCCTGATCCAATAAAGAGTCACCCATATTCCGCAGAGTAATCAAAACATAGAAACGGTTTCGCATTATCGATATGGATTTGATTCCGACGTGGCGCAGTGTTTGGGCAAACACTCAAGGTAGAACTCGAAATCGGAATGAGTGCGAGATATCTTATTGCGCTATATTGTTCGCTGGCACTGAAAATAGTTCAGAAATTGCCGCCTTGTCAAGAAAATCTTGGTTTGCGCCCCTGACTGAGTATCTTGTCAGTTAAAAATGGCCCATCGGCTCCAGGGCAATTGTAATCCATTCGTGAGGGAGCGCGGCGCGTTCGGAACGTTCGAAGGAGCTCGGTGGTGTGTAGGGATAACTCCCGCGGCGCGTCGGGACGCCGCTCCACAGACGCGTTACGCAAAGGAGGAGTTAGATACGCCACAAAAAATCATCTGAAGATGAAATATTTTCTATAATGGAAAACATTTTATCCTGCAACGGCAATTTTTATGTTTTGCCTTGACAATTGCCGGATTTGATTTTACTCCTATCAAAGAATAATACCCGGACACGACCTGGCCTGTAAACCGATACGAGGGACGAACATGAAGATCATTAAATTGGACGAGCTCCGCGGCATACAGAATCCGACTCCCGGCGAGATGTATCGGCCGGAAATCAAATTGGATGAAGAAGGGTTTAAGAATCTCGGCGGTCTGTTTGGTCTGCTTGTGCCGGGCAGTCAGGTCCCCTACCATTTCCATAAGGAACGCGAATCCATTCTGATCCCCTTGAGCGGGGAAGCAGTTGAGATTGTTGAGGGAAAGGAAACGCCTGTGCGGCCCGGCGATGTTTTGCTGATCCCTGCGGGAGAAAAACACGCCATCGCCAACCGTTCCGACAGCGATTTCCGTTTTCTCGAACTGTTCACCTGTCCGCCGCTGTCGGCCGATTTCATAAAGGCCGAATAAAAAGGGGATTTCAACCGAATCCCGGGCCGTCGCTTGGGGCCCGATCGAGGCGGCCGCCGCGCGGTCGCCCGTCAGTGAGGTCATTTTTTATGAATACCCGGATACATGAATTCCGCATCACTTTCAACTTGCCGGTTAACGATAATCTGACCGTAGAACGATATGTGAACACGTGGGCGATAGTCGGCGATAAAGTCTGCCTGGTGGATTCCGGCCCGTGCGGCAGAGAGCAGGTCATCCTCGATGGCCTCGCCTCCCTGGGAAAGGCGCCGGAAGAAATCGCTTTGGTTATCAATACCCACGAACACCCCGACCATATCGGCGGCAACAGGTTTTTCAAGGATAAGGTTAACCCCGAATTCGCCTGCCACACAGCCGCCGTCCCGTGGATCGAGGACCTCGAACGCCAGCTCCGCGACCGTCCCATACACGGGTTTTATACGCTTGCCGGACAGCCCGTCGAAATTAATCGGCGGCTTGAGGACGGCGATGAGATTGATCTGGGCGGCGATATGACCCTGCGGGTGATTTTCACTCCCGGCCACTCACCCGGTTCCATTTCCCTGTATTGTCCTCAGGAAAAAACGCTGATCGTGGGAGACAACCTCCAGCCGGTGGGTGGGCTGCCGCTTTACCTGGATCTGGCGCAGACCCGAAACTCCCTTGAAACGCTGCTGCATATGCCCAACGTGGAAAAGATGTATTCCTCGTGCGCCGAACACATGTTTGAGGGGCCGGAAGTGGCGCGGGAACTCACGGCGAGTCTCACCTATCTGGACAAGGTCGACGCGCTGGCAAAACAGGCCGCCCAAGAGCAGGGGAGCGACCGTGATCCGGCCGAGATCACTCGTCGGGTTCTGACCGAATTGAAGCTGACGCCGCCTCCGGTCATGGCCATGACCATCCAGAGCGTTATGTCCCACCTGGCCTGAGGCGGGAGTAAATCCACCAGCTACCGCCCGACCAAGGGCCAAAGTCGAGGCTGCGGAATCGTTTCCACGCCGAAGAATTGGAGAAAAAAATGAGCCGTGATTACACATGCTTTGGGTTGAAAGACAAAGTTGCGATCGTTACCGGGGCCTCTCAGGGCATCGGAAAGTCGTTGGCTATCAGTTTGGCGGAAGCCGGGGCTCATGTGGCCCTGGTGAGTCGAACTCAATCGGCCCTGGAAGAGGTCGCGAAAGAGATCCGGGCGTTGGATCGCGAAGCCTTGGTCATACCCGTCGATATAAGCGCCGTGTCGAGTATTCGCGAGATGATCAACCGGACGCATCAACATTTCGGCAAAATCGACATCCTCATCAATAACGCGGCGTGGACTGCGACCACGGACGCCCTGGAGGTGACCGAAGAGGAATGGGATCGAACCGTGGACACCTCTTTGAAGTCAATATTTTTTGCCAGCCAGGAGGCGGCGCGCATCATGATTCCCCAAGGGGGCGGCAAGATAATCAACATCGGATCCACCCTGGGGCAGGTGACCTTTAAAGGCCGTTCCGTCTACGCGGCGGTCAAAGCCGGGGTCCACCACCTCACCCGGTCCTTGGCGTATGAATGGTCTTCCAAGGGCGTGAACGTCAATGCGGTGGGACCCTGTATCACGGAAACAGCCACACGCCGTGAACTATTCGAGCGGCCCGGTTACAAGGAATGGGCTACCGGACAAATGCTGCCGGTCGGGCGTTGGGCTCAGCCGGAAGATTTTGTGGGCGCGACCCTGTTTTTGTGCAGTTCCCTTTCGGACATGGTGGTGGGCCATATCTTAATGGTAGACGGGGGATGGACCCTGCACTAGTCCCTTCATGCGGTCCCGCCAAACCGGGAATCCGCGACCTCGGAGTCAACCCGTCCCCTCCCTGTGAGAGGCTGTCGATTTTGGATTTTGTGGGAGGGAACTTTTTGGAAAAAGTTCCCTCCCACGCCCACCCTCAGAACCTTAAATTATTGAAAACAGAACTATTTCAGACAGCAATGTTCTTATTTCGAGCGTAGCGAGAAATCTCCCGCAGGGGGCGCGGGGGAAGAAATTCCCCCACAAGATTCCTTTTTCATGCTTTTATCGACAGCCTCTGTGAGGGACGGGCGTCTTACTTGGCGGGGAATTCGGCCAACCCTGTTTTCCAATGGCCGAAAAGGCGGAGGTAAGGGCTTGGCGACAAATCGAGCGTCCGACCATCTCCTTCCAGGGCCCAAGGATCACTCCGCCGCGATACCGGCGGGCCTCCCTGCCGGTTCTTTCTCTTTACCCAGTCTTAATCAGCGCAATCCCCAGCACAATGAACAGGGTCGAGACGATCCTGACCGGTCCGTACGGTTCATTCAGGAGGTAGATTCCAAAAAGAACTCCAAACAAGGACGCGATCTGGCGGACACTGGCGGCGTAGCTCACTTTGGTAATGCCGAGGGCGTATCGGAAGAGATAAAAGGAGAGGTAAAGGACTACTCCGCTCAACATGACTTTGACCGGCGACGTCCGATAGGCTTGAAACATCTCTGATCGCAGCCTTCCGCTGCACAGCACCACCGCGGTGAAATAAAAAAACATAAATACAATGACGCAGGTGGTGAATGGGAAAAAGTTGGACCGCATTACACCGATTTTATCCGCAATCGCGCCGAAGGAATACAAAAAGCCCGCAAGGAGCGCAAACCCCACCGCCTTGTTTCTGAAATCGATCTTTCTGAGCCGCAAATCGGTGAGGGAGGTATTGAGCTGAATCAGGTAGGTGCCGATCAGGACGATCACGATGCCCGCAAGCGCTTGCAGGGATATGCGTTCATGCAGCGTGAAGTAGGCCCAGAGCGGGATGTAGACAGGGGCGGTCGTGGTAAGCGGATAGCTTACGGATAGATCCCCTTTTTCCGACGAATAGGACTTTCCGGCAAAGAGGTTGTAAAAGACGAAAAAGAAGGCTGACAGGGCGGCGTACAAAACTATGGCCCCATTGTCGGGAACGAGGAATTTCCTGGGAACAAACGGGCTCACCGCGAGAACGATAATCATCGCGGATGAATACATGGACCAGATGAAGATCGTCTTGTTGGCGCTGGTCTTGATGAGAGTGCTGTATATGGCGTGCGTGAGGGCGGAAAGGACGACGATTATAAGCGCAAGGGTATCCATGGATTATCAGTGTAAAGGCCTTTCCTCTTGGGCGGCGCCGTTGCGATCTTCCCGGGTATCCGCAAGCGGGGGCTTGGAGAGAGCCGTGCCGGACGCCGAGAAACAGCGGTTTCCGGGTTGCGCGTCAGGCCTGCCTTGGTTATTCCAGGCAGGATCGTTTTTACTCTTACAAAAAAAAGTATTGAAGCCGTGAAATTATCAGGTTCGCAAAAATTCGTCAACTGAAGAAGACGCATGAAGAGAGTCTGTCGTATACGACAGCGGGAGGAGGATTTTCATGGAACTGTACGAAGCTATTGAAAAGAGAAGAACAATTCGAGCCTACAAGGAAGGAGCTTCGGAAGAGCAAATAAGAAGAATCATCCTTGCGGGGACCAAGGCGCCGTCGGCCATGAACAGACAACCATGGGAGTTCATCGTCATTGAGGACGCCCCTATTATGGAACGGTTCGCCGAACTCAAATATCGCTTAAACCGGAATAATAAGCCTCGCAAAGGACAGAATCCCGAAGACATGGAAAAGGCCGCCCTGGCGCAGAAGGAATCTTTCAGGAACGCCAGCCTCGTGGCCGTATGCAACCTGAAGGAATGGGAGCGGAGCGTTTGGATGTGCCTGGAAAACATGTCCCTGGCGGCCGTCGAGGAAGGGCTCGGCAGCGGCATAGTCCTTTATTGGGAGGAAGCGAAGGAAGAGGCGGAGAAGATCCTCGGACTGCCGCCCGAGTATGAGTTGACGGCCGTTTTAAAGATCGGCGTTCCGGGGGAAGAGGGATTTTCCAGGGAAGAAAATCCCTACGCGGCGAGAAGGCCGGAGTTCAGCTGGCTGCACCGAAACAGGTTTTCTGTGAGAGAATAAAATTGTTCAGCCTCCGGGGAGCGAAAGCCCGGTAAGGCGGGATGAAAGCGTCATGGGGAACCCCGCCTCATGAGGGGTAGCTTTCCCTGAGCGCGCGTCGGGAGGGCTTTCGCTCCGCGTGTTGAGCCTCACTTTATTTTTTCACTTTTAGAAAAAGATGTTAATGAAAGAAAATATAAAGTTGAGAACGATTTTCGACAATGAAGCCTGAAAAAGCGCGTTAATTATTATTTAATTTGTTAAAGACTCTTTTTGGGAATACTAAACTCTGACGAAAAATGTTCTATCACAAAAAAATTCCTTTACAAATTGATTCGTAATGGATATATACAACTCCTAATCGAACTGACCTGCCTTTAAACAAGGCCCAAAATAAATGAGAATATTCTCCGGCAAAAAACCAAGAAGATCCGGAGAAAATTGATTTTGAGTTCTGGTATTTCACGATCTTTCAGGGATTATGAGCTTTATAGCTGTATTTCGTGTTTGTATCGCGTCTAATTCGTCTAAATAGCCGCTATTAAAATTAATTCTCTCAGCGGAGGTCGATGGGCAATGCGCCATGGATCAGGTTTCCGCGGATCGTCTGTAGAATGTACGCGTGTAGCGTGGAATTCTTTCACCAAGCGTATTTTCGAGCAATAATTGCGCGAGTTTGTACCTGTATACAAAGCCGCGCGATCGATGATCATCCGTCCTCGCTTAGCCGTCAAGGAGGCGGGGCTACTGCGCCAAAAGCCTGTTTGCGGTAAAGAGATGAGTGACCTACACCCCTATGGAGGGCAGGAAGTGGTGAAAGAAAGTCCGTGTCTGGCGGTAAAAGGGCTTTGCAAAAACTTCGGCAGCCTTAAAGCGGTCAATGACGTGAACCTTGAAGTGGCGCCGGGGGAACGGCGCGCCATTATCGGCCCCAACGGCGCGGGAAAAACAACGCTGTTTAATCTTATTGCCGGGCAGCTCCGTCCGAGCAAGGGACAGGTAGTTTTCTTCGATCAGGATATAACCAAGAAGCGTCCTTATCAACGGGCTTATCTGGGTATGGCGAGGACCTATCAAATCACCAATCTTTTTCCGAGTCTCTCGGTGCTCTATAACCTTCTTTTAGGGATTCAGGCGTTACAAAACACCAAATACGTAACATTTCTTCCTCTCACGTTCTACCATCGTTACTATGACCAGGCTCAGGAGTTGCTTGATCGGGTGGGGCTTTCCAAAAAACAGGACATCCTTGTCGAACACCTGCCCTATGGCGAGCAAAGACTCCTCGAGTTGGCCCTTGCGCTGGCGGGAAACCCCAAATTACTCCTTCTGGATGAACCGACCTCGGGCCTCCCTCCGGGAGAGGCGAAGGAATTGGCGAAGGTGCTCAGAGAGGTCGGCAGCGATATGACCATACTCATTATAGAGCATCACATGGATGTCGCGTTTGCAATTGCGGAAAAGGTTACGGTTCTTCACCATGGAGCCGTTCTGGCGGACGGGGGAACCGATGAGATAAGACGCAACGCCGAGGTGCAAAAAGTCTATCTGGGAGAGGAAGAGGATTAATAATGCTTCAAGTTATTGACCTTCATACATATTACGGCGACAGCTATGTCCTGCAGGGCCTTTCCCTGGATATGGAAAAAGGATCCGTCGTGGCCATCCTGGGACGAAACGGCATGGGGAAGACAACACTGATCCATTCCATTGTCGGCTTTATCCCGTCCCGGAGGGGACAGATCATCTTTAAGGATAAGGACATCACCCGAATGCCCTCGTATTCGCGCGTAGAGCAAGGCATCGGTCTCGTTCCGCAAGCCCGAAGAATTTTCCCCTCCCTGACGGTGACCGAGAACCTGCATGTCGCTGAAAAAAAAGACGGCAAGGGCTGGGACTTGGAACGGGTTTACTCTGTTTTTCCCCGCCTGAAAGAGCGGTCGCATCATAGGGGAAACAATCTCAGCGGGGGGGAGCAACAGATGCTGGCCATCGGACGCGCCCTCATGACCTGTCCCTCGCTTTTGCTGATGGATGAACCCAGCGAAGGGCTGGCTCCCGTTATGGTTCGGGTGATGCGTGACGCCATCCTGCTGTTGAAGGAGGAAGGTTTGTCCATTCTGTTGGTGGAACAGAGTTTGGGCGTGGCGCTGAAGACCGCCAATTATATTCATTTACTGAGTTGGGGGAAAATTGCCCACTCCTCGTCCCCCGAGGAACTCGACTCGAATGATGAGATCAAACACAAGTATTTGGGGGTGTAAGGATATCTCCCGGCGAGTTGTTCACTGTCGGAGGAAAGACCACTGGCCCGCCCGGTCCGGGCGCGATGCAGGTAAATGAATAGAAGTTCCTTCCGCCCCGGCGTTCCGTGGATGCGGAAGGACCAGAGATAGATAGAAGGGACTTGATAATGGAATTCTGGATTATGCAGACCTTTTACGGTCTCTCTTATGGTTCTCTCCTTTTTATGCTGTCATGCGGATTCACCCTCATTTTCGGGGTCATGAAATTCTGTAACATGGCCCACGCTTCTTTCTATCTCTTGGGCGGTTATGTGGGTATTACGGTGTTGCGCTGGTTTGGCTGCACGACCGTGGTCTTTTTTCTGTCCATACTGCTGTCGGCGCTTACGATAGCGTTTCTCGGTGTCGCCATACAGCGTATTTTCTTCCGCCGGCTTTACGGCCAGGATCTGGCGCAGGTTCTGATGACTTTGGGCTTTGCCCTTATTTTTCAAGACCTCGTCCTGGTCCTGTGGGGCGGTGATCCCTATAGGGTAACCATCCCCCAGTGTCTGGGAGGCGCCTTTGTGTTGGGAGACCTTCACTTTCCTCGATACCGGATGTTTATGATCCTGGCCGCCGCGGTGGTTGCGGCGGGACTGTATCTTTTGCTGGAAAAGACGAATTACGGCGCCAAAATTCGCGCCGCCGCGGATGATGAGGAGATGGCGGGAGGGATCGGTATCAAGATTCCGTTGATCTCAGCGGGAGTCTTCGGTCTGGCCGCTGCGCTCGCCGCAATCGCCGGGGTCATCGGAGGCGGATTTCTGTCTTTGTATCCCGGCGCCGGCCTCATTATGATTCCCCTTGCCGTCGCCGTTGTTATCGTGGGAGGGCTTGGAAGCATAAAGGGAGCCGCCGTGGCGAGCCTGCTCCTTGGACTCATTGACAGTTTTGGGAAAACATTCGTACCGGAGTTGGCCTACTTCACTATGTACGCTCCTATGGTCATCATACTGGCTTTTCGACCCACCGGGCTTTTCGGGAAGGCATAACCAAGTTTAGAAAGGGCTCACAGGTAATGAAAACCGAACGACTGCTTAACTTTCGAGTACTGGGAATTCTCTTTTTGCTCCTGATTACGGCTCCTCTCTACCTCCCCGACTATATCGTGAGTCTCCTTTCTCAGGCCCTCATCTTTGGAATCCTTGCCATGAGCCTGGATATTCTGGTGGGCTTCACCGGGCTGGCGTCCCTCGGACACGCCGCCTTCCTGGGGGTCGGCGCGTATACGGCGGCGGTTCTGGCCACGGCGCATGCGGGAGGATTCTGGAGCTGCCTCTTGGGGGGGCTGCTGATTTCCGCCGTCGTGGCCGCCCTTTTCGGTCTGATCGCGCTGCGCGCCACCGGGGTCTACTTCCTGATGATTACCCTTGCGCTGGCCATGATGGTGTGGGGTGTCGCCTATAGATGGTACGGTTTGACAAAAGGAGACAACGGCATATCCGGAATTCCCAGACCGGAGTTCGGACTTCCCTGGTCTTTATGGATTGAAACCAACTTTTTTTATTTCACGCTGGTTATTTTTATCCTCACCTTTTTAGTGTTGTATCTGCTTGTCCGGTCCCCTTTCGGCTACACGCTGGTCGGCATTCGGGAAAGCGAAAGCAGAATGCAATCCATGGGCTACAATACCTGGCTGCACAAGTATGCCGCCTATATTCTGGCCGGCGCGTTCGGAGGCCTCTCAGGGGTGTTGTGGGCTTATTACAACGGCTTTGTGAGTCCACCGAACATAGAGCTGACCACATCGGTGGAGACCCTGCTCATGGTCATTCTGGGGGGATCCGGTTCCCTCATCGGACCGTTCTTCGGCGCGTTCATCGTCGTCTTCATGAAAAACTATCTGAGTATTTATCTGGGACGGTGGCTGATGCTTCTGGGGACCACATACATTCTGACCGTGCTTTTCCTCCCGAGAGGAGTCTACGGAGGACTGGAAGACATTATGCTCAAGTTTGGAAAATCAAAGCCTGAACCCGTGGCGGCCAAAAATAAGGCGGTCAACTAGTTTCCATCCGGGTGTGTTTTTTTAATGGAGCTTTGCTTGGTTTTTTTTACCCCTTGGAGTCAGTCCGGGTCTTTTTGGGTACGGACGTCAAGGTTGATTCGGCGAAACCGGGGCTCGGCTTGCCGAGGTTAAGAGAGCGGGGCAAAGAAGAATTTATATGTTGGGATTGGAAAGTACTTCGAATCGATATTCTAAGTTCTTAACCGAAACTTACTGATGGATTGAAACGAAAGGAGACGCTCAATGGCAAGCAAGGGGATGACACGCAGATACTTTTTAAAAGGCGCGGCGGCTCTCGGAGGAGCGGCTGTAGCGGGTGGGATTTCGCCCTCAATGGTGTTTGGAAAGAGTAGTGGTCCCATCAAGGTGGGTGTCGTGCTTCCTCTTACCGGCCCCATGTCCGGCGTGGGAAACATGATGAAAGAAGGGCTTACCATGTACTACGAGGCCTGCGGTAAAAAAGCCGCGGGACGTCCCATCGAACTCATCATCGAAGATACGCAGGGGGCTCCGGCCAATAATGTGACCAAGCTTCGCAAGCTGATCGTTCGGGACCAGGTTCATGTGGGGATGGGCGGGTTTCTCGCCTCCACCGGCTACGCGCTGTCACCGCTGATCCACTCCAATAAGCTGCCCTTTCTGGCGCCGGTCTTCTCGTCCGACGATCTGACCCAACGCGACTATAATCCATACTTGATTCGCACCGGATGGACCAGCAGCCAGCCGGCCCACCCGCTCGGCGAATATGTCTACAAGAAACTGGGGTACAAGAAAATCGCCTGCGTCGCCAATGACTACGCGTTCGGCTATGAGGGCGTGGGTGGTTTTCAACGTACGTTTGAAGAGGCCGGGGGACAGATAGTGCAGAAGATTTGGCCTCCCCTGGGAACAGAAGATTTCGGCTCGTATTTAACGAGCATCAAGAAGGATGTGGACGCGGTTTACGTTCAAATTGTGGGCCCCAGCGCCATCCAGGCCGTTCAGCAATACAAGGAATCCGGTATGTGGGAAAAAGCGGGCCCCATGATCGGATTTGAACCGACCACCGACGAGTTTGTGCTGCGGAAGATGGGCCCTGAAGCGGTCGGCATTGTTTCAGCGCTGTTTTATAGCGCGGCCATCGAGACACCCGAGAATGAGGAGTTCGTCAGCACCTACAACAAGAAATACAATAAAATTCCGGGTTATTTCGCCGAAAGCTCCTACGTGGCGATGCGTTTTATAAAAGAGGCCGCCGAAGCGCTGGATGGCAAGGTGGATGACAGGGAAGAGTTCACCAAGGCGCTCAAAAAGGTCGAACTGAAGGACGCGCCCCGAGGACCGGTGAAGCTGGATGAATACAATAACCCGGTTAACAACATTTATATTCGCAAGGTCGAGAAGCTGGGCAAGAAATTTGGTGTTGTTTGCGAGGATTGGAACACGGTAATCGACACCTACCCGATGGTTTCCCAGTTCTGGACGTATGATCCCAAGGCGTACATGAAAGAGCCTCCTTACGCCAGGGACTACCCCCTCTGCCGTTATTGCGGATAGTGAATAAAAAGGGAGAAGATCAAATGGTCCTGTTCGGACGCTTTGACCTTCTCCCCAGTTTTTTTAGTTTCAAGCGTTTTCCAAGATGAGGGTTGCGGCGGGCGGAAGGCGGAACCGGACCGCCTGATCTTTTTGAAAAACCGCCGTTTTATAAAAAGGCCGATGTTATGACGAAGACAGAGAAAAAACTCGCGCCGGATGAGAACACCGATTCCGGTAAAACTTCGGGCAAGGCAATAATCTTAGATATGCCCTCCTGCGGAGGGTGCAGGACATGTGAAATGGCCTGCTCCTACCATCACAAGGAAGAGTTCAATCCTGAAGTCGCCAGTTTCCAGATTCTGGAGAAAAAGGACGGGCCGGGGTATTTGATCTGGCTCGCCACGGAAAACGCCGATGGGCGTTTCGCCTGCGACGTATGCGAAGACCTCGATATGCCGCTTTGTGTGGAATACTGCGTGGAATATGATGACTTGTTCAAGGTCCTGCGGGAGTTCGACAAGAAACGCAAGAAGCGGGACGATTAGAGCGGCGCCGGAAAGCGTGGAACCTGACTGAAGTCCGCGTCGGCGGTCTGTGGAACGCAAGCCGGAGACGCTTCTTAGTGTTTGTCTGTGATGGAAAAGGTGTAAAAGATGGAACAGAATTTTGGTTATATGGGCACGATATTGAGGATTAACCTGAGTGATGGCTCGATCATGACCGAGCCGACTCTGAAATACGCCGAGGAGTGGGTCGGCGGTCCGGGTATCGCCGTAAAGATACTCTATGACGAACTGCGCAACTGGATGACGCCCTACGATCCGACGAACCGGTTCATCATCGGGTCAGGGCCGCTGGTGGGAACCCCCGCTCCCGGCGCCAACAAAATGAACATCAGCACGCTGGGGCCGATGATCGGCGGGTGGGCCAGTTCGTGCAGCGACAGTTATGTGGGCGGGCAGTTGAAACGAGCCGGCTACGACGCCGTTGTCATCCAGGGCAGAGCCCATACCCCGGTATACCTGTGGGTCAATGACACTTCCGTTGAAATCCGTGACGCTTCCCATTTGTGGGGAAAAACGACGTGGGAAACTATGGAGGCGCTCCGCGTGGAACTTGACAACCCCAAGCTCCACGTTCTGTCCATCGGGCCGGCGGGCGAAAACCTGGTGCGGGGCGGCTGCGTGATCATGGATCGGGGCAGGGCCTTCGGCAGGGGCGGCAGTGGAGCGGTTATGGGTTCCAAGAACCTGAAGGCCGTCGTCGCCACGGGGAGCCGGGGCGTAAAGGTGGCCGACCGGGATCGATTCATGACCGCTTCGGCCAGGGCTCGCGCCATGTTCAAAAAGGCGCCCTCCACCGAAAAATTTCACAAGTACGGAACCCTGGGGATCATGCAGGCAAAGCAGGCCGTCTGTGGTATACCGTACAAGAATTTCCAGGACACCCATCTTCCCGAGGACATGGCCGACGCGGTAGATCCCATACACCTGATTGAAAAGTACCAGGTCGCCAAACAGAGTTATCCGGGGTGCGCCTTTGGCGGGTGCAGCCGGACCATGCATGTTACCGAAGGGCCTTACGCGGGGCTGGTGACGGAAGCCAATCAGTGGGAGGTGGTGGCGACCCTTCAGGGGCGGCTGGCCATCGAGGAGCCGACCTTCATGCTCATGGCGGGCGCCTTGTGCAACCAGTACGGTCTGGACGTGGACGCGGCCGGCGCGGCCCTGGGATGGGCGATGGAATGTTTTCAAAGAGGGATCATTGACGAAAAGGACACCGACGGACTCACCCTGCGCTGGAACGATCCCGAACTCAGTCTCGACCTCATCCGGAAAATGGTTCATCGGGAAGGCTTCGGAGATCTGCTGGCGGAAGGAAGCGCGCGGGCTGCCGATATTCTGGGCCGTGACAGCGATTATTATGCGATCAACATCAAAGGGCTCGACTTATACGAATCATGTCGCGGGGCTATGGGGTGGAGTCTGGGCGCGACCACTTCGACGCGGGGCGGAGGGCACACCACGGGCGGCGCGATCATCGAAACGATGGGCGGCCTGGATGTGGAAAAAGCCAAGAAAGTCTACGGCATCGACAACCCGCACAAGCCGGAGGAATACGAAAACAAGGCCAAGCTGGTGTACTGGAACGAAGCCCTGCAGCGGCTCAATAACTGCCTGGGCGTCTGCCATTACAACACGTCCTATTATGATCCGAACCTTCCCAGCTTCCCCGAACTGGCCGAACTCTACTCCGCGGCCACGGGACTGGAGCGTACCGAGGAAGACATGCAGCGGCTCATGATGAAGCAGGTGAACATGGAAAAGGCTCTGAACCTCAGGTTCACCAATTTTGCCCGCAAAGACGATATGCCGACGCGCCGGGATCTTTCCGAACCGATCGGCACGGGCAACCTGGCGGGATGGAGGATCGATCCCGAGAAGTACTCGCAGATGCTGGACGAGTATTACGATTTGCATGGATGGGATAGAGAAACCAGTTTTCCGACACGAAAAACGCTGGAAGATTTGGATCTCGCGAACGTCGCCGACGATCTGGAGAAGATCGGAAAACTCAGATAGAGGCGGGCGTGGCGGGATCTTGAAAAATCGTCGCCCTGATCGGTGGACGAGCATAGAGAGAGCGTCAGATCTCCGAGAGATCTTGAGTATGGAATTTCCTAACCTGGACGTAAAAGGGTAAGATCGCTGTATGGCCGGGGCGAGTCGCGCGGAGAGCGATCTGAAATCGCTGGCGAGGAGATCCGCGGACTGGGACCAACGGTCTTAATTCAGAAAAACAGTCCGAATTTGAAGCTCTAAGAAGCGATTCACACAAACCAATTGTTTAGGAGACTTGCCATGGACAAAATTACCACGGAAAGAGAGTTCAAAAATCCCGAGGAAACGCTGGAATGGAAACAAGTGGCTGAATTGCCGCAAGGAGTATCAGAGGCTATTCTTTACCGTGATGAAAAAACCGGCACGTATGCCCGGATGTTGCGCTATGAACCCGGATTTAAAGGCACGGATGAACCTTTGTGCCACGATTTTGACGAGGTCGTCTACATTGTATCCGGCGCAGCCTATAATAAGCGGCTGGATAAAACCTATGAAGCCGGTTCGGTGGCCGTATTTCCGGCGGGTCTAAAGCACGGCCCGCTTGCTTCACCCGGTGGCGGCCTGCTGATCGAGTTCAGGTATTATAAAAAATAAAGTTGTTTCTTCACCAGCCGGATTTTCGGCCGAGTCACAATGAGGAATGGCGCCGGAGCCCGTTGGTTCGTCTTCCCCTGAAAAGGTTTCTCGGCCTGAAAAATCTGGCGCGGCCGTTGTGTTCCCGGCAAGCGACGCTTGGGACGTGGCGCCCGGGGGGCGCGTTGCCTGTCGACGGCGGTTGGATCGCCTGGTATCCCAAAGGGAGCCATAAACGCTCCCCGATATAATTATTTATCGCATGGAGATGTGTCATGGACGTGGAACTGGCCATAAAGAATTGTCGGATCGTTAGTTCCCGGGCGACTGTGGAAGGGACCCTTTATATTTCGGAAGGGAAAATCGCCGGAATAACGCGCTCTTATCAAGGGGGCTCGAAAGAGGTCATTGACGCCGAAGGGTATTTTGTCCTCCCCGGCGGCGTTGACGGGCACATTCATATGATGGATCCGGGGTTCACGGAGCGGGAGGATTTTACAACCGGAACCAGGGCCGCGGCGCGCGGCGGAGTCACCACGGTCATTGAATTGCCGAATCAATCGAAACCGATGGTTTTTACCGCAAAAGGGTTGGAAGAGAAGATTCAATACCTGTCCCCTAAGGCGGTGGTCGACTTCGGATTGATGGGCTGGCTGAACCTTGAATACAAGAAAGAGCTGAAAGGGATGTGGGACGCGGGGGCTCTGGGCTTCAAAGGGTTTACCACGTCACGTCCCGGCGAGCAGTTGTTGTTGGCGGGGCCGCTCGTTGAACTATTCGAAGAGATGAAGACTTTTGACGGGGTGGCGTTGATTCATGCCGAGGACGATTCCCTCCTGAAGTACAATGAACGAAAACTGAAGGAAGCGGGAAGAAAAGATCCCTTGTCCATCAGAGAATGGCGTTCGCCGGCGGCGGAATCGTTGGCCCTGAGACAGGTGATCGACGTCGCGGAAGCCGTGGGGGCGAGGGTGGCGATCGCCCATGTGAGCCAACCCGATTTGCTTCAATATATATGGCAGGCGAAGGGGCGGGGCGCCAAGGTTTATTCCGAAACCTGTCCGCAGTATTTCACCCTGACAGAAGATGATCTGGCGGAAAAAGGGCCTCTGTGCAAATTCACCCCCCCCATGAGAGGCAGGGACGCGGCGGACGGAATCTGGAAGAAACTTGGGATGGGGCAGGTGGACATGGTTAATTCGGATCATGCCCCGTTTCCGAAAGAAGTGAAAGCGGCGGGACTCGAAAACATTTGGGAGGCCCCTTTTGGTATACCGGGCGTTGAGACGACCACCAGGCTTCTGCTTGATGGAGTGACCAGGGGATTCATTTCCCTTAATCAGGTTGCGGCTCTTCGCAGCGAAAACGCCGCCGCCATCTACGGGCTGGCGGACCGAAAAGGGTATCTTCAGGTCGGTTACGACGCCGATCTGATCCTGGTTGACCTGTCCAGGGAAACCGTCCTCGATGACCAAGACATCGTCTCAAAATGCAAGTGGACCCCTTATAGCGGCAGGAAAATCCGAGGCGAAATAGCCATGACCATGGTCGGGGGCAAGGTGGTCATGAAGGACGGCCAGGTCTCCGGCGTTCCCGGGGACGGAAAATTCGTCAACAGATCCCGGTAAGCGGGGGCAAACCCGAACGATTACAGTTCGAAGGTTCGGGCAACGGAAGTGTGAGGGAAAGCAAATATGAAAATCATAGATCAACATCTCCACATCGATTCCAGGAGTCTCGAGGAACTCGCCTTCATGTCCATGGCGGGGATAAAGGCCGTGGTGAGCCATGTTTACTATCCTCACCAGAAAGTCGGGATCACCCCGAACACCTATTTTGATTACTATGACCGGAAGATCAACTGGGAGCCGGCGAGGACAAAAACGGAGCTCATCGAAACCTTTTTAGGAGTGGGCATAAATATGGTGGACGTGCCCACGGACTGGGAAAAGGTTTTAGAGGCGCTGCCGAAGTACCTGGAAATGGAACGGGTGGTATGCATCGGCGAAATAGGCATCGAGCCGAGTTCGGAAACGGGCGATGTGGGTGTGCAGGAAGAGATATTGAAAGAGGAGCTCAGAATCGCGAAGGCCTATAACGTACCGGTGAATTTCCACACCCCCCTCAAAGAGAAAGCGAAGTGGGTCGAGAAATACGCCGCGCTCATCGAGGATGCCCGGATTGACAAGGCCAAGGTTACCATCGACCACGCCAATCCCGGCGTACTTGGAATTATCTGGGAAATGGGGTTTAATGCGGGCATTACCATACAGCAATGGAGAGATGTGACCCCGCTGGACGCCGCGGAGGTGATTGCGAGAGGGGAAAATCTCGATCGCCTCATGCTTGACAGCGATTCAAGCCCCAAACTGTCGGACGCCCTCGCCGTCCCCAAGGCGGTTCACGAGGCCTTGAAGCTTGGGGCCAGAGAGTCCGACGTTCAAAAGGTTGTGTGGGAAAATCCTATTCGATTCTATAACTTGCCCTTGCCGCTCTAGAGGCCCTTCCCGGATCTCGGCCGAATTTCCCACGGCTTTGGCGGCTCGGGACGAGAACAGTTACTCACTAAGTCAACCGGAAAAGCCCGGGGGTTGGCATGTATTTTTGGATTACTCAGACCTTTTACGGCGTCTCTTACGCTGCGCTGCTTTTTCTTCTCGCCAGCGGCTTATCCTTAATTTTCGGCGTCATGCGAGTCGTGAACCTGGCCCATGGAAGCTATTATCTCCTGGCGGGGTATGTGGGCTATACCGCAATGAAACTCACTCATAATTTTCTGCTCGGGATTGCGGCCGGCGTGATCGTGATCGCGTTGATCGGAATTCTTATGGAGAGGGTGTTTCTGCGGAGGGTGCCTGGATACAACCTGGGGCAGGTGCTCATAACCGTCGGGTTTGCGCTCATCTTTCAGGATGTGGCCCTTCTCATTTGGGGCGGAGACCCGTTCACGATCGAGGCGCCCAAGCTCTTTTCCGGTTCCCTGGTCATAGGCCGCATCTATTTTCCGAAATATCGATTGTTCATGATCGCGGTGGCCGTCCTTGTGGGAGCCGGGTTGTGGCTTTTTGAGAGAAAAACCAGGGCGGGGTCGATTATCCGCGCGGCTGTGGACAATGTGGAAATGGCCCGGGGCATGGGCATCAACGCCCCGATGGTCTCCATGGGAGTGTTCGCCCTCGGCGCGGGGGTCGCCGCCATAGCGGGCGTGATAGGCGGCGGCTTTCTCAGCATCTATCCGGGTCTGGATTTTGAAATTCTGCCGTACGCTTTCGTGGTGGTGATCCTGGGAGGGCGCGGAAGCCTTGAGGGCGCCATGCTCGGCAGTCTTATTGTGGGGTTGGTGGATAATTTCGGCAAGAGTCTGTTTCCGGAGCTTTCCTATTTTACCGTTTTCGCCCCGATGGTCCTGATGTTGGCCATCAGACCCATGGGGCTTTTCGGAAAGGCATAAGAGAGGCGCAACTTTGGACAGAAAATGGATCAACAGATTGTCTGTATTGGGGGCGTTTATTTTTTTCCTGATCGTCCCCTGGCTCGCCTTGACCTTGGTTGGCTCCACCTATATCACCCAGCTTCTGGTCCAGGCCATGTTTTACGGTATCGTCGCGCTTTCCCTGAACCTGCTTTTAGGCTTTCTCGGGCTTCCTTCGCTGGGACACGCCGCGTACATGGGAATCGGGGCTTACACGGTGGCCATCTGCATGACCAAGTATCAGATGGGATGGGTCCCGGCCTCCGTCATGGGCGTCCTCATAGCGGCTTTGGCCGCGTCCATTTTCGGTCTCTTCGCCCTCAGGGCGCGCGACGTCTATTTCCTGATGATTACGCTTGCGCTCGGCATGCTCGTCTGGGGTCTGGCCTACCGGTGGGTTTCCATGACGTCGGGTGACAACGGCGTGTCGCTCGCTTCACGGCCGCAAATCGGACCGTGGGCCATGGACGACATTAACAATTATTATTACTTCGCCTTTTTTGTATTTTGCGTCTGCTTTTTCATCATTTACCGGATCAAGACTTCTCCCTTCGGTCACACCTTGATCGGCATAAGGGAGAGTGAATCACGTATGAGGACGTTGGGTTATAACTGCTGGCTCCACAAGTACATCTGTTTCGTGATAGCGGGCGCCTTCGCCGGAGTGGCCGGGGTGCTCTTCATTTTTTACAATCTCTTCATAAGTCCCTCCACGCTGGAACTACCCGTTAACCTCGAGGCTCTGCTCATGGTCTCCCTGGGCGGCCCCGGAACCGTGGCGGGCCCCTTTATCGGCGCCGTCGTGATCGTTTTCCTCAAGGACTTTGTCAGTATTTACACCGAGCGATGGCTCATAATTCTTGGTTCCATGTATATCCTGATCGTCCTTTATGCGCCCCAGGGTCTCATCCCCTCTTTTAAGACGAGGTGGCGCTTTCTTGGAAGCAAACCGTCATTAAAGGTGGATAAATAGGGCATGCTGAATCAGAACAGTAAAGTTGCGGCGACGCAAACTCCGGACGCCTCGGCGGCTCGAGAAAATTGCCTCCGTATTGAAAAACTCACCAAGTCCTTCGGAGGCTTGGAGGCGGTAAAAAATGTAACTCTCAGCCTCGCCAAGGGGGAGCGCCGAGCCATTCTCGGTCCGAACGGGGCTGGTAAAACGACCTTTTTCAACCTCATCTCCGGGGACCTTTCCCCTAGCGGCGGGAAAATATTCTTCAAGGGAGAGGACATCACCAGGCTGCCCTGCCACCGCAGAGCCTATAAAGGCATGGCGCGGACATTCCAGATCACCAACCTTTTCTTCAAACTTTCGGTCATCGAAAACCTGGCTCTTGCGGTTCAAGGACTTGAAAGGACCAAGTTCTCGATGTTCCGTTCCATCACCTCGTATCCCCGTCTGTATGAGCGGGGCATGGAATTGCTTTCCCAGGTAGGGTTGGAAGACGCGAGAGATGAAATGATCGGGAATCTTTCCTATGGAGTGCAACGGCAGATCGAGATATTGCTGGCGCTCACAAAAAATCCCGAACTTCTTCTGCTCGACGAACCCACGGCCGGACTTTCACCGGCTGAAACGGGCATTATGGTGGGAATGCTCAAGAAGCTTCCCTCCTCCATAACCATCATGATCATCGAACACGATATGGACGTGGCCTTTCAACTGGCCGAGGGCATAACCGTGCTCCATTTCGGAAAGGTCATCGCCGAGGGGAGCGTCGAGGAAGTCCGCAGCAACAGGACCGTTCAAGAGATCTACTTGGGAGTTAGATAAGCGATGCTTAGAGTCGAGGATATTCATACCTACTATGGAGATTCCTACGTTCTTCAGGGGGTTTCTCTTCATCTGCAAAAGAGCGCCGTGGTTGCCATTCTGGGAAGAAACGGCATGGGAAAAACCACGCTTATCCGCTCCGTTGTGGGATTTACGCCCGTGAAAAGAGGCAAGGTCTTCTTCAAGGGAACAGATGTGACGGGCGTCTCCGATTTCAAGAGAATCAAGATGGGCATGGGGCTTGTTCCCCAGGGAAGAGACATTTTCCCTTCCCTCACGGTCAAGGAAAATCTTCTGGTCGGGGCTCGTGACGGGGGGGACTGGAACTATGATTCGGTTTGTGAGTTATTCCCGCGGTTAAAAGAACGGGCGAAACACCGGGGCAACAAGCTTTCGGGGGGAGAACAGCAGATGCTGGCCATAGCCAGGGCAATGATGACCAATCCCGACCTCCTCCTCATGGATGAACCCACCGAAGGCTTGGCTCCCCTGCTTGTGGAAATAGTGCAGAATATTATTCTTCGGCTCAAAAAGGAAGGCCATACCATTTTGCTGGTCGAGCAGAACATGCATATGGCTTTAGAGGTCGCCGATAAGGCGCATGTCCTGAGCCGGGGACGAATCGTCCATTCGTGCGCTCCGGCCGAACTCATGGTTAATGAGGAGATCAAGCACGCCTACCTGGGTGTTTGAGACGGTGGAGCGGCGTAAAGGGTTGGAAAGAAAAAATGATCAAACAGAAGAGAAAGGAGCAGTGAGCATGAAAAAGCGTCTTTTTGTTGCCGTGCTTTTATTCGCATTTCTGGCGGGAAGCATTTTTTCCACCTCTCTTGCCGCGGACAAGGGACCGATCAAGGTGGGGTGGCTTGCCCCCATGACGGGTCCTTGGGCTGAAGTGGGCAAGGACATGACCAACGGATTCAACATGTACATGGAGGAAATCGGGTACAAAGCGGCCGGGCGAACGCTGGAAGTCATTGCGGAAGACTCGCGAGCCAACCCGGAGACCGCGGTAACCAAATTCCGAAAACTGGTTACTCACGACAAAGTGGCAGTGGTGGGAGGTCTGGTTACAGCCCCCAATGGCCTGGCTGTGGCCGGTATAGCCACCCAGTTGAAAACCCCCATGATCATCGCCTGTTCCGCCGCGGATGACAATACTCAGAGAAAGCGCTCCGAGTGGGCGACCCGTATCGGCTGGGCCGGGTCCCAGCCCATGTATCCCTTTGGCGAATGGGTGGCCAAGAACCTGGGATACAAGAAGATCGTCACCATCGCGGTGGACTTTCAGTTCGGCTACGACAACGTGGCCGGCTTTCAAAAGACCTTTGAGCAGAATGGCGGAAAAATCATCCAGAAGCTGTGGGCGCCGGTCAACACCGTTGACTACGGGCCCTATCTGGCCAAGATGGATCGGGACGCCGACGCCGTGTTTGCCTGCATGGTGGGCTCAATGTCTCTCAAGTTTCCCAAGCAGTACAAAGAAGCGGGCATCAATCTTCCGTTGATCGGGAGTGGAACGGTGTCCGACGAGTACATTCTGCCGGCGCAGGGAGATGAAATTCTGGATTTTATCTCTCCTCTGCATTATAGCGGCGCGCTGGATACACCCGCCAATACCGAGTTTCAGAAAAAGTATCAGGAAAAGTACAAGAAACACGCCTCCTACTACGCCGAAAATTGTTATGATCTCGCCATGTGGCTCGTTAAGGCCATAGAGGCGGTGAACGGGGATGTGGAAGACAAGGAGAAATTCAATCAGGCCATTAAAGACGTCGAGCTCGACAATCCTCCCCGAGGGAAATTCAAGATGGACAAGTACGGCCATCCCATTCAAAACATATACATTCGGAAAGTCGAAAAGATTGACGGTTACAAATTGGATTTTATGAACAGCGGGCCCATGAAATGGAACGTGGTTATCGCCACGATTCCCGAGGTGTCCCAGTTCTGGACATACGATCCTGAAGAGTACATGAAACAGCCGGTGTATAGCCAGGGCAATCCGCCTTGCGAGTATTGTAAGTAAGCAGGCGACCTGAGAGGTCAGCGATATGTTCCGTCCTGAAATCGAGTCGCGCCCCGTGGAGCTGGATGAAGCAGGCGGCTTGGGCGGCCCGGAGCGCCACGGCCGGGACGCTCCGGGCGCTGCCGACGTAAACTCGTGTCAGCGGCGCCATAACCGGCGGCGCAATCCGCTCCGGCCCTGCTGGGGAAGAAATTAGAACCCGTAACCCGCCGGAAGGTACAACAATTCGGGGGCCGGGTCGCGGCCCTCCTGTTCCTGCCCCAAAACAGTCGATTGATCAAAAGAAGACCCTGGCCGACAGGTCAGGGTCTTTTTTGCTTCCCTGAGAAGAGCGCCGGAGGCGGGGAGCCTGTGGCGTGAGATAAGTAGTTTAATTTACAAGCTCCCATGGCGTTGGAGTTGTGCGCATTGAGCCTCAATGCGCAGCCCTGACGCTACCACTATTAGTAGGATCCCCCGCGCGTACTCAGCATGTTCTTACTCCATCCCGGATTGTCAAAAACCGCTGGCTGCTCGCCAGGGGCTTCCTGGCGCGCGGCAGGACGCTTGTAAAAGACGCGGCCTGCGGCCATGGGCTTTAAAGGGGTCGGGTTGGTTAGTCGTTCTTGATCCGCTCCGGGCAGTCGAAAGAACCAAAAGTAAGGAGGCGAAGCAAAAAAATCTTGACAACGGACAAAAACTTATCTACTTAACTAGATAACTTCACCTGTCCACAAATTAAAAAATGAGGTGGTTTTCACCATGGAGACCCGGAAAGTAGACAAGAGAAGCCCCATCCCCATTTACTATCAGCTTAAGAATATCATCCGGGAAAAGATTGAAAGCGGAGAATGGAAGCCCGGAGATAGAATCCCTTCCATACCCGAGTTAAGCCGGTATCATGAAATCAGTCAGATGACCGCCCGGCAGAGCATAAGCGAACTCTGCGACGACGGTTTGCTCTATAGTATTCAGGGAAAAGGAACGTTTGTCGCCAAACCGAAAATCGCCAGAGATCTTTCTTATCTCAGCTATTTCACCGACCAGATCGCCAAGAGCGGATTCAAAATTACCACCACGCTGTTAAACACCGAGATCACCGAAGCTCCCGAAGATATTGCTGAAAAGCTGGAAATTGAACCGAGAGATCCCGTAATCCTCGTGCACAGACTTCGGGAAATTGAAGGCGAGCCCTTTTATCTGGAAACCAGCTACTTTTCCAAGGAACTGTGCGAGGGCCTTTTGGAGAAAGACCTGTCCCAGCATTCACTCCACTTTCTTTTGGAAAACCATCTCGGCTATCAGATAGACCAAGCCGTAATGACCATTGAGGCGGTGGGCGCAAACTCCTATCAGGGCAGAATGATCAGGGTGAAACGGGGGACGCCTCTTCTATCGATTACGCAGATCACGTATTTGGCCGATAACAGACCCATTCAGTTCGTACGAGCCGTCTCCAGAAGCGATAAATTCAAGTACAGCTTGAAACGAAGGAGCGTCAGGTGACCCAACAAAGCCGATCGGGAGCCGACTACGTCATGGTTCTGGACGTAGGCAGCAGTGGAGTGCGGGGGGTCCTCTATTCTCGCGATCTGGAAGTGGTTGAACGAACCTACATCAAATGCCCGCCGAACTACCCCCGGCCCGCATGGGTTGAATATGATCTCCACAAAGTTTGGGAAACGGTCAAAACGGCCCTCCGCCGCTGTCTGAAGGAAAGCGGTCTGAAATCGTCCGCCGTGGCGGGGCTGGCCATTACCACCCAAAGAAACGTGCTTGTCGTTTGGGACAAAGCGACAGGGGAGCCCGCGGAAAACGCCATCGGATGGCAGGACGCCAGGAGCGAGGGAATACTGCGGCAATGCCTCGACCGTGGTTTCGATCGAAGTCTTGAAGAGAGTTCCGGTCAGACGCTCAGCGCTACCAATCTGGGGCTCAGGCTGAAGTGGCTTCTGGATAACAAGCCTGAAATCGCCAAGGGATTGGCGGACGGAAGCCTGCTCGTGGGCACCTTGGACACGTGGCTCGTGTTTCGACTCAGTCAGCGCAATCTCTTCGTTACGGATCATTCCAGCGCCGCCACCACGGGCCTTTATAACATTTTCGAGCAACACTGGGATACGCGGATAGTCCGGACATTGGGATTGGAGGTAGCGCCCTTCCCGGAAGTGGTCGCCTCCTCGTCCATCCTGGATAACGCGGATTCCTCGCTTTTGGGGGAAGAGACCCTGCTGGCGGGACTCTGTGTGGATCAGCAGTCGGCTCTTTTCGGCCACCGCTGTCTGGAGCCGGGAGAGGCAAAGTGCACCTTGGGGAGCGGAGCCTTTTTCCTGGTAAATCTGGGCAATTCGCCCCAGCTCGTCCTGCCCGAACTTAAAACACGCATCGCATGGTCTGACGGGGAAACTGCGACCTACGCCCTCGAAGGATTTATTCTGCACACCGGTACTCTGATGGAGTGGCTGTTGTCCCTGGGGCTGGCGGAAACCATGGAAGAGGCCACCATGTTGGCCTCGCGCGTGGAATCGTCCGAAGGAGTATTCCTGGTTCCCGCTCTGAGTGGGCTCGCGTCGCCGTACTGGGACCCCGGGGCGCGGGGCATTGTGAGCGGGCTCAGGGTGGGCATCACGCGCGGACACATCTGGCGTGCGGCTTTGGAGGCCGTGGCGCTGCAGATCTGGGAAATCCTGGATGTAGTGGAGCGGCGAACGGACATTCGCATCCGACACCTCCAAGTGGACGGGGGCGTGGCCGCCAACGACGCTCTCATGGCGATAGTGGCGGACATCACGGATGTGCCCGTGCGCCGATCTCCTTTTCAGGAGAGGACGGCTTTAGGTGTGGCCGGACTGGCTGGGCTGGCCATGGGGTGGTGGAACGACCCCCACCGGATTCCCCTGTCGCATGAGGAAGATACCGTGGTTTTCAAACCTCAAATGGACACCCTGGCCAGAGAGCGGCTCTGTCAAGGGTGGAAAAGGGCGGTAGCCCAGACGTTGAGCAAAAATTCGCATACTAATGAGAGGGAGCTGGAAAGAAGACTATGAAAGTTTTGATTACTGGAGGAACCGGTTTCATAGGAACTCACCTCGCCAAGGAACTCTTGACGGAAAAACATGACGTTTCCTTATTGGACGCCTATCCCAACACCGATCTCCTGGGAGATGACGTTGACAAGGTGGAGGTCATCCAAGGGGACCTTTTGGATCTGGATGGCCTCAAGCAGATTATAAGAAAGCAGGGCCCGGACGTAATCGCGCATCTGGCCGCTTTCCGCAATACCGAGTCCCAGCAGAAGCCTTACGGGGCGTTCAGACTCAACTGCGAAGGCACTATGAATGTTTTGGAGGCGGCAAGGGAAAACCAGGTGGTGCGGGTAGTATACGCCAGCACCGTGGCGGTCTACGGCGCGCCCGGATATTACCGTAAGTTGGGATTCGACCCGTATCGGCTCACCGAGGAGGCGCCGCCCAACCCTCACAATGTGTATGGGGTAACAAAGCTTTGTACCGAGGGTATGGCGGCCCAGTATCGTGACATCTATGGATTGAAATCCATAGGACTGCGTCTCCCCATTATTTTGGGTCCGGGTAAGAAGCTGGGGAGCAAAACCAGTCTTTTCAATGATGTGATCGAGTCGCCGCTGAAGGGAAAGCCCGCGGAGATAGAGTCCTTCGGCGATCAGGTCGTGAATCTGATGTATGTAAAGGACGCCGCCCACGCCCTGGCGCGGGCGACGTTGGCCGAGGCTCCTCAGCGTCTGGTCTACAACGCGGGTGGAAGTTTGTGCCGCTCGCGCGACCTGGTTGAGACGGTGAGGCAGGTTCTGCCGCATGCCCGTCTCCAGGTACGGGATACGGAGAAGGAACGATCGGTCAGTTCAGGAATCGATTCCACGCTGGCTGCGGCTGAACTGGATTACCGGCCTCGATTTTCCCTGCAAGACGCGGTGAAGGACTATCAGAGTGAACTTGGCGAAGGGTGAAATGTTGGCAACCAAATAACGACAGAAAAGATTATTCAACTGACAGCAAGGAGTGAGGGACATGAATAGAGTACTGAAGAGGAAGTTCTTGTGGATCATTGCGACCCTTATCATCCTGTGTACGATGGCAGGTCCGGTGGCGGCGGCCGATACTGTCCGAATCGGCCTCATCACTCCCCTGGCTGGAGCCTTGAGTTTCGGGGGTAACGAGGTGAAGAACGCCCTTACCCTGGCGGTGGAACATAAAAAGACTCTTTTCGGCAAGCCTATCGAGATCGTGATTGGCAATGCGCCGGACTCAACCGCGGCGGTTGCGGAGATGGAGCGGCTGATTACCCGCGAAAACCTTAACGTAATCTTTGGAGGCTATGGTTCATCCATTGAGGAGGCTTACCAGAAGGTGGCCGAACGTTACAAGGTGTTGAATCTGGGTCTGGTGAACTGGTCGGACAAACTGAATGAGGCGGATCTGAAGTATTATTATCGCTGGACACCGCCCGTGAAGAAGTTTTCCGCTACATTGGGAACGGTAGCCGTATTGCTGGCCAATAAGTATCTGAACAAAGGTCCGGAGCAGGTAAAGATCGTCGTTGTGAACTCCGATCTCACGGGTTACGTAACGGCCCCGATTCTGGAGAGCCTGAAGGCCAGCGGCGTTAAGAATGTCATCCACGAAAGCTATCCGGCCGATCTTAAAGATTTTACGCCCATTCTCCTTAAAATAAAAAGACAGAACCCGGATATGCTGATCGCCGCCCAGTACACGGCTGACGGCCTGGCCTTCAGGCGGCAGATGTACTCCATGGACTATGAGCCTCCCATAATGTTTGGCGCGGGGCTTATTTATGACCAACCGGAATTCGCCGAACTGGGAGAAGCGGCTGACGGCGCTTTGGCTCTGAGCTACACCAACCCTGAGATGAATCCCAATGTGGCCCCGGGCGTCGAGGATTTCAAGGAAGAGTATACCAAGCGTTTCGGTCATCCGCCCCTTACCCATGCCCTGCAGGCTTACGCCGGATCTCTGGTGTTCCTGGGCGTCATGGAAAGCGTGGGCTCCCTGGACGTGGAAAAGATCCGCGCTGAGTTGGAGGCCACCAACATCCCGCCTGGTTTGACCCCCGCCTACTGGGGTTGCAAGTTCGACAAGACCAACCTGAATGAGCGGGCCGGCGATCCCTTTGTGCTGGCTCAGTGGAAAAAGGGGAAGTATGTGGTTGTATGGCCTGAGGCTTTCGCCACGCAGGAGTTGCAGCTGCCACTGAAACCCTTCAGTAAACGTTAAAACACGTTGGAGGAGGACGGCCCTCATTGGGGCCTCCTCCCGATGGTAAGCAGTCACTGGTTGACCCGTGTCAGGCGGGGATTCTTGATTTCCTTCGCAGAGGCGTAGGACAAAAGTACGCCTCATCCTTCAGGCGCGCATTCTGATCTAAGCGGGAGCGCCATGCGGCGTTTCCTTGAAGGGCGGAAAGCCTTATGGATTTTACTCTTGTCGTAACAATTCTCATAGCCGGGCTCCTCACCGGAGGAATGTACAGTCTGATCGCGGTGAACTTCAATTTCCAGGTCGGAGCGCTCCGGGTGGTCAATTTCAGCTATGGCGCCAGCCTCATGTTGGCCATGTACCTGGTTTTTGCCTTGAGCGTTTTGAAATTGCCTTTTCTGGCCACGCTGGGATTGGTCATCCTGCTGCTTTTACCCTGTTATTTTTTGGTGGGCTGGCTCTTGAGGCGATACGTGGTCTTCACGGAATTGGATGACATACAGATCCTGTTGACCATGGGTATCGCCATCTTCATCGAAAACCTGGCCCAAGCCATCTGGGGCGCCTTTCCCAGAACCTTGGGCGCCATGGAAAAAGGCATGTTTCTGGGAGATATCTATATCAATGTGACCCGCCTGGAGGTCTTCGTGGTCTCCCTGATTCTGCTGGCCGCCGGATACCTGTTCCTGACACGGACGTGGTTCGGACGATGTATCCGGGCCGTGGTTCAGGATAAGGATATGGCGGCGGTGGTCGGGGTCAACGCTCGCAGGGTGGCGGTGGTCGCGTTTGGTATCAGCTACTGCTTTCTCGCGATCGGAGCCTTCCTGCTGATGATGTTCTATAGCGTGGAGCCTCATACCGGGGGAAGCTTCCTGACCATGGCCTTTTTGATATGCGTTCTGGGCGGGATCGGGAATCTTGCCGGATCTTTCGCCGCCAGTTTTGTCATTGGCGTCATTTCGGCTTTTGTCTCGTTCTTCCTTCCCGGCTACCACGATCCTATCCTGTTTTCGGCGTTTATCCTGATCATTCTTATCCGGCCTTCCGGCCTGTTTGGGGAGGCGTAACCATGTCGTACAGTGAGGTAATGACCTTCGGCCGGCAACGCGCCCGCTCGGTCCAGTTTTTCTTCCTGGGCGTTATCATCGTTTTTGGGCTGTTGCCCGCCCTGGCGGCCAGCTCGTGGTACATGCACATCATGATCATGGTGATGCTGTACGCCACCCTCTCCTCAGCCTGGAACCTGCTGGGCGGATATTGCGGACAGTTTTCCGTGGGCCACGCGGCGTTCTTCGGCGCCAGCGGCTATACCATGGGCATACTGATGGCTCAGCTCAACCTCAATCCCTTCCTGGCCGCGCTGGTGGGAGTGGCGGTGTCCGGCGCGTTGGCGGCGCTGGTGGGTTGGAGCTGCTTGCGGTTGACAGGCATATTCTTCTCCCTGGCGACTTTTGCCCTGGCGGAGATTCTGAGGAAGCTGGCCTTGTTTCAGGAAAAAATAACCGGCGGGCCCCTGGGGCTCACCATCGCGTTCCCGACACAATCAAAGCTGTCCTTCTATATCTTCGCGCTGGCCCTGATGATCTGTTCTTTTGTCGTGGTCTTCATCGTGGAGCGGTCGAAGTTCGGTTATTATTGTCAGGCCGTCCGGGAAAATGAGGATGCGGCCAAAGCCGCGGGCATAAGCACCAACAAGGTCAAAGTATGGGCCGCTCTCATAAGCGCGGCGCTCACTGGCATAGGCGGAGCCTTTTACGCCGCGTATATCGGAGTGATTGAGCCGGATGTCGTGTTCGGCTTCAACCTTTCAATCAAAATAATCATCGTGACGATCATCGGCGGCGCCGGCACGCTCATCGGCCCGCTCCTGGGGGCTATCATCGTGGTCGTCCCTGACGAATTCATCCGCGGTTGGCTCGGTGGGGCGTATGCGAGTTGGTCGGGGATGATCTACGGAGCCATGCTCGTTGTGATCATATTGGTCCGGCCGAATGGTCTGGGAGCGTTTCTGCATTTTATCATACCCGCTAAGAGAGACTGATATGTCGATTTTGCGTGTTGAACGAGTGACTAAGACATTTTCGGGAGTGGTTGCCGTAGACGCGGTGCAGTTCGACCTGGCTCGAGGTGAGATTGTGGGCCTGATCGGCCCGAACGGGGCCGGCAAGTCCACCCTTTTCAATCTGATAACCGGCTTTCTGAAACCCAATAGCGGACGCATTTTTTTCGAGGATCAGGAGATCACCCGACTGCGTCCCCACCAGATCTGCCGGTTGGGCATTGCCATGACCTCCCAACTCACGCGACCCTTCATGAAGCTTACCGCGCTTCAAAGCACCATGGCGGGCAGCCTGCTGCACTCCGGCAATGTCACCGAGGCGCGCCGGACGGCTTTCGAAATGTTGGAGTACCTGGGCATGGCCGATGTCTGGGATAAGCGCGTAGGGGATTTGAATCTGTCGGACCGCAAAATCGTGGAGTTGGCGGGCGCCTTGGTTACCAAGCCCAGGCTCCTCCTCCTGGACGAACTCATGGCGGGCCTTAACCCGCAGGAGGTGGACGCGGTTTTGGACCTCCTGCGCACCATCAAGAAGGAGCGGGAACTCACACTCTTCCTGGTGGAGCACCTCATGCGAGCGGTCATGAGCCTTTCGCAGCGGGTCATCGTATTGGATCACGGCGTAAAAATCGCCGAAGGTCTACCGGCGGACGTGAGTCGGCAGGAGGAGGTAATCACCGCATATTTGGGGAAGAGACATGATGCTGCGGCTTGAAGATGTCCACGTAAGCTTTGGAGATATCCCCGTACTACGTGGGATCTCCCTGGAAGTCGAAGCGGGAACGGTAACCGCCGTTGTGGGGAGCAATAATTCGGGAAAATCCACAACCTTGAGAGCCATCTCGGGTCTCGCCCCTGTGAGCGGTGGGCGGATATCCTTCGAGGAACACCGTCTCGATCAACTGGCCGCCCATCAGCGATCCAAACTCGGGATTACCCTCATACCCGAGGGGCGCCAGCTCTTCACGGAGATGACCGTGTGGGAAAACATTATGATGGGAGGGTTCCTGCACAGAAGAGACAAAGACGCGTTGACCAAACGCATGGAAGAAATGTTGGAACTTTTCCCGACCTTGAGGAATAAGCTGGACCGCCGGGCAGGCACGCTCAGCGGAGGGGAGCAGCAAATGGTGAGTATGGGACGGGGACTGATGTCCGCGCCAAAGCTGCTTCTCATCGACGAGCCCTCGTTGGGCCTGGCCCCCGTGGTGGTTGAACAGGTTTTTGACATTATCAAAAAACTCAACCAGGAAGGATTCAGTATCCTTCTGGTGGAACAGAACCTTCAAATGACCCTGTCCATTTCCAACAATGGCTACGTTATCGAAAACGGAACCGTAGCGCTTACCGGCAGCGGAGAAGCGCTCCTGAAGGATGAGCAGGTTCGAGAGAAATATCTGGGTATTTAGACAGACGCCCGGTAGAAATGAAGGAGAACTAAGGAATGGCAATGAAAACACATAAGATATCTGACTTGCAGACCACGCCCCGGGAAGTTGCCGGACTTGATTGGTACCGTCCGCTCACGGAGATCGTTGGCTCCGAGAACGTTCTTACGGCTTTTACGGATCTGCTCGCCTACGGCCGCGATCGTTGGCCATACGGGAACTTGCGGTATCGTTTCGGCGAAATCCCCGGTACGCTTCCGACCGTAGCGGTGATGCCGGGCAGTTACGAAGAAGTGAGCGAGGTTCTGAAGCTGATGAGCGCGCATCGGCAGCCGGTGATTCCATATGGGGCCGGGTCGGGCGTGCTGGGAGGCGCGGTGCCCCAGGCCTGCGAGGTAACCATGGATCTGAAGCGCCTCAACAAGGTCGTGGAGGTGGACGAGATCAGCGGTCTTGCCACCGTACAGGGCGGCATGAACGGCGAACTCTTCGAGGCCTATCTGAACAAGAGCCGTCTGACGCTGGGCCATTTTCCCCAGTCCCTGAACATCTCCACGGTCGGGGGATGGCTCGCGTGCCGTTCCGCGGGGCAGGCTTCCAGCTACTATGGAAAAATCGAGGACATGGTACGGGGAATAAAGGTGATTCTCGCCGACGGGCGCATGGTGGAAGTGCATCCCGCTCCGCGGCGCGCCACAGGCCCGAGCGTCATGGATTTCTTTGTGGGGTCCGAAGGCACGCTCGGCGTAATTGTGGAAGGCACCTTCCGTGTGCTGCCCTATCCGGAAAAAGAGACACTGGTATCGGTGGGATTCGAGGACTACCTGACCGGGCTTGAAGCCCTGCGGTTGATCATGCAGACGGGATTGCATCCCGCCATAACGCGTCTGTATGACGAGCACGAGTCCGCCAAACGCATCGCCGACTATCCCGAATACGCGAAAAAGCCTTGTCTGTGCATGCTCAGTTTTATGGGCATGAAAGAGCTCGTGGATTTGGAGGAGCGCATGGCCATTGAAATCTGCGAGAAGCTGGGGGGACAAGTGGGCAGCATCGAGCCCATGCTGAAGTGGATTCAACATCGCTACGAATCACTTTCAGCCAAGCCCGTTTCCGAAGGCCGAATGATGGATACCATCGAGATGGCGGCCTCCTGGAGAAATCTGCCGGAGATCTATGAGGGGGCTCGCGAGGCGGTCATGAAGCTGAATCCGGAAGCCCATTTCGGCTGCCATTGGTCCCATGTCTATTCCGACGGCGGGTGTATGTATATGACCTTCATAATCCCGGCGGCCGATAAGGAAAAGGCGGCCTCCGACCATAGGGCTATCTGGAACGCCGTCCAGCAGCTTTGCTTGAAGGAAGGGGGGACTATCAGCCATCACCATGGAGTGGGCTTGTTCCGCAGCAAATGGCTCATGAAGGAACTGGGGTTGGGGCATGATCTCCTGCAGGCTTTCAAGAATGTTATTGATCCCAACCACATCATGAACCCAACCAAGCTCGGATTGCGTTAAGGAGTTGTTATGGAAAGCAAGTCATTCGATCAAATCCGCTTTTGCGCGTTTTGTCCCAACGTATGCCGTTTTAACTACCCGACGTCCGGCGTGCCGCAAAAAGAGTCTCTGGCTCTTTCGGCCCTGGCGTACGCGGCCTATGCGGTAATTAATGAGTTCATTGTCTACACAAAAGATGTTGAAAACCTGCTCTCGGACTTGGAGGGGGCCCGTAGCAGCAGGGAGGCTTGCCCCTACAATTATGACATTCCCGCCCTGCTGGATAAACTGCGCGAGGAATACACGGCAAAATAGCGGAGTAGGGGCGGGCGCCCGCGCATTCTGAATATCGATAGTTGAACACCCCCAGGCGCGCGCGTCCGCCCTTTTGCCGAGTATTCTTCATCTATTTGTATTGTCAGGCGTTTTGTATTGTATTGAAATCGTTTTCCGGCCCACTAATGGATTCGCGACACAACGCGATCTATAGCGAGCCGCTCACATAAAAAGGGCGTAATCCCGAGGATTACGCCCTTTTTATGTGGCGCAGGAGGGGGGATTCGAGCTCGTAAAGACACAATGAAAACAAATACTTACGAACAATTGACCATAAAAATGATCATCGCAGTAAATATGTTTAAAGTATAAAGTATATTTAATATTATCCGATTGATAGAGATAATAGGCGCTCTCGACTTATCCCATTTTCATGAGGAGAGGGGAAATGAAGATCCCAAAAATTGTGGTAACGGCCTTTCTACTTTTATGCTGGACGCCCTTTAACGCCAATGCCGACAGATTCAATGCCGATGGATATGAGGTCATGGTTAATGCAAGTCAGTCCTCAGACACGCTCAACGTTTCTGGCAGAGTTATGGGCGGGCCAAAATGCAGCAAATTACGTCTGGACATTTTTGCAAAAAGCGATAAAGGAGAAACCGGACATGTTGTTGTTAATGTTAACAATGCCGGAGGAAGCGGCTCCCGCTCTTTTTCAGGTGATGATTGGGTTTCCAAGAGAGGTGGCAGCTGGAAGGTGATTAGTGTCTCTACTAGCTGCAAGTAATAATTAAATATTTGATCTTAAAACACAATTTATAGTTAGCCAGAAGACCTATTCCATCAAGCTCATAGAGATAATCAAATGGGATTTGTTCGAGATTTTCAAGAGTGAACAGCCTGTCATGCGCGCGGGTAACGCGCCGCCAGAGCATATTTGTGTTTGGCGTGTCACTCTACTATTTCCCACAAAATAAAAACTACAAGGGACGGACTCAACCACCCGATTGATGACGTTCGCCGCCAGCGTGGCGTGCTGCTTGATGATCTTAGCAAACTTCTCACGATACTTTGCAGCCTTGATTCCAGGCAGGATCATGATCTGCTCAAGCGCATCATCTTCGCTCAGAGCAGGGCCAGGGCGACCTTTTCCAGCAACGTTACTTGTATTCAGAGTTCGGGCAGTCCATGGCGGTAACCGCGCCAGCAGGACCTGTTTGCGCGCCCTATGGACATTCCGGCGCAAATCCACTAAATTGTGGAGGCCGGATCGTTCCTTTTTCCATGACAGCCGTTGCGCGGGCTCCGGGATCGAAGCGGCGCCAATTGTTATAGCTGACAGTTCGAATAACGCTGCGCGATTGAAAAGAGAGGGTCTTGCATGAATCGGCTTATCAGATGGCGCGTCATCTATATCGGTATGATTTTTATGCTCTGTGGCGGTTGCCAAACCGCCTACTACGCGGCTTGGGAACAAGTGGGAAAAGAGAAACGCCATTTGTTAAGGGACAATGTGGAAAAAGCCGGCGAAGAGCAGCAACAAGCCTCGGAACAGTTCAAGGATGTGCTTACCCAAATCCAGGAACTGTATGGGTTTGACGGCGGAGATTTGGAAAAGGCCTATAGTCGGCTCAAAGCCGACTATGAAGACTGTGAAAAGCGCGCGGAAGATGTACATGAGCGGATAGCCAAGGTCGAACGGATAGCCAAGGACTTGTTTCATGAATGGGAGCAGGAAATTGAACAGATCAGCAATCCGGACCTGAAAGCGAAAAGCCGCAAGTCCCTGATCGCCACCCAGCGACGATACGGCCAATTGGAGCAAGCAATGCGCAGGGCCGAACGCCGCATGAACCCGGTTCTCGTCAAAGTCCGGGATTATGTCTTGTACCTGAAGCACAATCTGAATGCGCAAGCGGTAGGAGCGTTGGAACGGGAGGTCGATCAAATTGAGGTGGAAGTGGATTCACTCATCGCCGATCTGAATACGTCCATCAAGGAAACAAAAGCTTTTCTGAATGATTTTAAGTGACGAAAAGCGATTCGCGCGATCACGCCGCCAGCGCCGCCTTGGCCGTTCAGGCCACATGGTACCCGATCGTTGCGGCCTTGCCGAAATTTCCCGCGTTCGACCAAGCCAGAAAGCCGTTCCCTTTTTCTCATACTTTTTCTTGGCTTTCTGTCGCCAATTCAATTTGAGAAAGCGTTCCTCGGAAAGGCGGCGCAGATTTTCCTGGCTGTCCTTTATCGTGAAGCCGGATCAGCCGCCAACAAGTCGAAAACCGACCAACCGCTGACCAAAAAAAAAGACCCTAGCCAAAAGGCTAGGGTCTTGAATTGTTTTCATAAGAATGGTGCCGAAGGCGGGATTTGAACCCGCACGGGCGTAACCCACCACCCCCTCAAGATGGCGTGTCTACCAAGTTCCACCACTTCGGCACGGGAAAAACCATACTATCATTTCTGATCAGGTTTCTCAACGGGTTGCCCTTGCGCCGGCGCGGCGGGAGCGGAAGCCGGAGGTTCGGCCGCCTTTTCAGCGGCTGGCGCGGGAGGCTGCTCGCTGGCCTGCGGTTGCGCGGCGGGCGCCTGTTCTTTCGCGCCGGTAATCGGTTCAGCCGCCGGGGACTGCTTTTCGCTGGCTATGGGTTCCGAAGCCGGGGCCTGCTCAGCGCTTCCCACCGGGGGAGCCGGTTGTTCGGCCGGCTTGGCCACGGGCTGTTCCACCGCGGGCTGTTCGGTCATGATGCTCGACTCGGGGCTGGGCGCGGTAAAACGCGTCAGCATAAGCGAGGTAATCACGAACAGACAGGCGATCACGGTGGTCATTTTGTTGAGAAATGTCAGCGCGCCCGAGGCTCCGAAAATGGTTTGACTCGAACCACCGAAGGCCGCGCCCATTTCCGCGCCCCGACTGCTTTTCTGTATCAGAATAATGAAAATGATGGCAAGGCACACCAGAATGTGCAATGCCATCAATGCTGTATACATCTGTCGGTTTCTCGCTTTCTACGAAAAATTTATAATATTCAGGAATACATCGGCTTTCAGACTGGCTCCGCCCACCAGCGCGCCATCCACATCTTTCCGCCTCATCAAATCCCCAATATTATCCGGTTTAACTGAACCACCATACAGTATGACCGTCGATTCTGCAACCCCCTTGTTATAAAATTTCTCCAGGGAACGCCGGATGAAATCGTGCACATCCTGCGCCTGTTCGGGAGTCGCGGTCCTTCCGGTGCCGATGGCCCATACCGGTTCGTACGCCACGATAATCGGACCGAACGCCTCGGCGCTAATGCCTTGAAAGGCCGTCCAAAGCTGACGTTCTATGGTCTTCAAGGTTTTTTCGGCTTCCCGCTCATCCAGGGTCTCGCCCACGCACACCACCGGACCGAGCCCGGCGCCAAGCGCCGCGAGGACCTTTTCATTGACCCCGGCGTCGGTTTCGCCGAAAAGCTGACGCCGTTCCGAATGGCCGATTATGACATGGCTGCACCCGGCGTCCTTGAGCATGCCGGGGGAAACTTCTCCGGTATAGGCGCCCTGAGCGGCCTGATGAAGGTTCTGGCCGGCCAGATACACGCCCTTGCCCTCAATGGCCTTGGCCACCGCGGCCAGGGCGGTAAAGGGTGGCGCTATAAGCACATCTACGTCGGATCTTCGTTCGGCTCCCGCTATGGCTGCGGCGAGCGCCACCGCCTCGGGGATTGTCTTATGCATCTTCCAGTTCCCGGCGATCATAGGAGTCCGGGTCTTAGCCATTTCCTCCTCCTCTTCAACAATACCTGTTACGCCGAAAGCGCCGCCACTCCGGGCAGTATCTTGCCTTCCAGAAGTTCCAGGAAGGCGCCGCCGCCGGTGGAGATGTAGGACATCTTGTCCTGGGCCCCGGCCTTGTGCACCGCCATGTCGGTGTCGCCCCCGCCGATTATGGTCAACGCGGGGGACTGGGCAACCGCCGACACCAGGTCGTAGGTGCCTTTGCTGAAAGGCTCCGTCTCGAACGCGCCCATGGGTCCGTTCCAGATGACGGTTCCCGCGTTTTGCAGGGCTTCTTCGTACAGTTTGGACGTGGCCGGGCCGATGTCCAGGGCCATGAGGTCTTCAGGTATTTCCTGCGCCGTGCAAACCCCGGCTTGGGCCGAGGCGTCCAGCTCCCTGGCCACCACGCAATCGACGGGCAGGTAGAGTTTGATGTTGCGCTTTTTGGCTTCGGCCACGACTTCCTCGGTGGCGCCGAGCTGTTCGTCTTCCACCAGCGATTTTCCCACCTGGCCGTACAGCGCCTTGAGAAAGGTGTTGGCCATGGCGCCGCCGATAATGATCTTATCCACGTTGGCCATCAGATTTCGCAGCGCGCCCATCTTGCTGGAGATCTTGGCGCCGCCCACAATGGCGATCAGCGGACGCTTGGGGTCTTTCATGGCCTTGTCAAAATACTGGAGTTCGTTTTTCAGCAGAAACCCGGCCGCCTTTTCCTTGAAAAAGCGGGTTATGGCTTCCACCGAAGCGTTCTCCCGGTGGCAGACGGCAAAAGCGTCATTCACATAGACTTCGGCCAGCGCGGCCAGTTTTTGGGCGAATTCCGGATCATTGTCGGTTTCCGCCTTGTGGTAGCGTAGATTCTCCAGCAACAGGACCTGGCCCGGTTTCAGGGAGGCGGCCATTTTCGCGGTTTCCTCCCCGATGCAGTCCGGGGCCAGAGGCACATCGATTTTGAGCAGCTCGCTCAAGCGAGCCGCCACGGGTTTGAGACTGTATTCCGGGACGGGTTTTCCCTTGGGCCGCCCCAGGTGCGAGGCGAGGACGACCGCGCCCCCGTTGTCCAAAATGTGCCGTAAGGTGGGCAACACGCCGCGGATGCGGTTGTCGTCCGTGATGTTGCCGGCCTTATCCAGGGGCACATTAAAATCCGCCCGGACGAACACGCGTTTGTTTTTGAGGTCAAGATCGTCAAGATATTTCATCCCGGTCTCCCTGACGGCTTAGTCGAGCATGCCGCCCATGTACATGGCCAGGTCGACCAAGCGGTTGGAGTAACCGTATTCGTTATCGTACCAGGAGATGACCTTTACCATGCGTTTGTCGATAACCTTGGTCAGCGCGGCGTCCACGATGGAGGAATAGGGTGTGGTGTTGAAGTCGCTGCTGACCAGCGGTTCCTCGCAATAGACCATGATGCCTTTCATGGGGCCGTCGCAGGCTTCCTTGAGCTTGGCGTTGACTTCTTCCGCTGTCACGTCTTTTCCCAGTTCGGCGACAATGTCCACCACGCTCACATTGGGAGTGGGCACGCGGATGGCCATGCCGTCCAGTCTGCCTTTCAGCTCGGGAATGACCAGCGTTACCGCCACCGCCGCGCCGGTGGTGGTGGGAATCATGGAAAGCGCGCCCGCACGAGCCCGCCGCCAGTCCTTATGCATGGTGTCCAGAATACGCTGGTCCATGGTGTAGGAGTGGATGGTGGTCATAAGGCCGTGCTCGATGATAAAGGAATCCTGGAGCACCTTGGCCACCGGGGCCAGGCAGTTGGTGGTGCAAGAGGCGTTGGAAACCACGTGGTGCTCGGCGGGGTTGTAATCGGTATGATTGACGCCCATAACGAACGTGGCGTCGACTTCCTTGCCCGGAGCGCTGATGATAACCTTTCTGGCGCCCGCGTCGATGTGTTTGGACGCGTTGGCCCGGTCGCGGAACAAGCCGGTGCTCTCGATAACGATGTCAACACCCAGGTCTCCCCAGGGCAGGTCGCGCAGATCGCCGATGATCCGCAGGCATTTGAGGGTCCTGTCGCCCATCTTTATGGTGTCTCCCTCGGCCTTGATTTCTTCCTTAAGAACACCGTGCACCGAGTCGTATTTCAGAAGGTGGGCCAGTTCGGCCGGGCTGCCCAGGTCGTTGATGGCGACTATATCCACGTCCGCGTTTCGTTCCAGGATGGCTCTGGTCACATTGCGTCCGATTCGTCCAAATCCATTGATTGCAATCTTAGTGGTCATTTCTCCCTCCATTTGTCTCTTCGTAATATGATTTATGTATGGTTCATCTTTTTCGGAATAATGATCGGTTCAAAGGCCGCTAGTTCACCATAGATTAAATATCGCCGTCAACCGTATTATGCGAGCTTTCGATGAAATGCTAATAAATATTTCATGTAATCCCTTCGTCCGGACAGGCGCGAAAAAGAGGGTTTTCAATCGCTCATGGCCTCGGCGACGCTGATGGTCCGGTCGGCGAGCATCTGTACATAGCTTCCCAGCTCGTTGTCGTACCAGCCGTACACGACCACCTGGGTTATGGGAACTTCTATTTCCCGCCGGGGCAGTTTGTCCAGTATGTTTTCGAATCCCTTTATCTGCGCCAGGTCCACGATGGCGTTGGCCGTGCGGGTATGGGTTTCATGCCCTTCGATGATGGCCGCGGCGTGGGGCGAGCCGACAATATCCGCGCTGACGTTTTGTTCCTCGGTGTATCTCAGGTAATTTCGCGTGTCCGCCTCCGCCGCCTTGCGATAAATTTCATTGATCGTATCCCGCCGGATGGGGCTGTGCGTTTCTTCATGAAGATTGACCACCAGAATGATGAGCGAACCCGTCATCAGCGGTATGCGCACCGACTCCGCCATGAAGCCGATCTGATTGATTTCCGGGATTACCAGCGCCAGAGCGCGCGCCGCGCCGGTGGTGGTAAGAACAATGTTGTCCATGGCGCTTCGATTCTTGCGAAGATCGGTTTCGCCCGCCTTGGGAAGATGATCCAGCACCGGCTGGCTTCCCGTGGTGGCGTGCACCGTGGCCATGGAGGCGCTCAGCATGCGCTTGACCCCGAAATGATCCAGCAGCGGCTTGACCATGTGCGCCAGGCAGTTGGTGGTGCAGCTGGCGTTGGAAATGATGATATGACGCGCGGGATCGAACATGGGGTCGTTGACTCCCATCACGCTGGTGATGGCGTCTTCGGGGATGGACTTGGATTTGTCCTTTACCTTGAAGGGCGCCGAAACGACGACTTTCCGCGCGCCAGCTTCCAGGTGGCCCCGGCACGAACCCTTGGGGCCATCCGCCGGAAGAGTGGGGTCGAGAAACTGCCCGGTGGCCTCCACCACCAATTCCACGCCGTGGTCCCGCCAGCCTATCTGGGCGGGATTACGATTTTCCGTAAGGAATTTTACCTTAATTCCGTCTATGACCATGGTTCCAGTGGTTTCGTCTATGTCGCTGAATATAGTGGCCCCTTTGTAACCGTACAGGTAATTCTCCAGACGCCCGTACGTGGAGTCCTTTTCCACGAAGCGCGCTATGTCGGCGACGCCCGAGCCGACCCGCCTGCCCACATTCACCACTATCTCCTTGAAATGTTTCCGGACGATGTGCGTCCACAAGGTCATTTTGCCGATTCTGCCCAGTCCGTTTATTCCCAGGACCCGCAATGAACTCATTGCCTCATACCTCCTACCTTTAACGCGCCCTCGGGGCGCGGCGCTCATTAAGACGCCGGCGCGGTCAGGATGGGTATCCTGCCCAGGTATATTTCTCCGCTCCTGCCGTCTATGCTGATTTCAACTCCTTCGCGGATTTTTTGCTCCGCTATGGAGCATTCACTCCGGTTTTCATAGCAATCCAAATACGCGCAACCCACCACGCAGGTTTTTCCCAACCGATGCGCCACGATGGAGGCGTGTGACGTGGAGCCTCCCCTGGCCGTCAGCAGGCCGTCCGCCGCGGATATTTCCCGAATATCGTCGGGCGCGGTGTCGGGCCTGATGAGAATGAGCGGCGTGTCAGGCTCTTTTTTACGCCAGCGATCTATTTCCTCGCCGCTGAATACCGCGCGTCCGCTTATGGCGCCGCCGCTCACCCCCAGGCCCCGGCACAGGAAAGTCCCCTCCCGTTCCTTGGCCGCCGGATCGAACACGGTGACGGTATCACGCCGGCGCATGGCCATGTCCCGTGTCTGAAGGATATAAAGCCCCTCCGCGGCGTCGCGCTCGAACGTAAATTCAATGTCCTGCGGTCCCCATCCATTGTCGATGACGAGCGTTCTGACTACTTTGAGCAAGGCCCGGTGCGCCTCGGGAAACAATTCCTGCAGGGAAGGGGAGCCAAGGCGGTTTTCAATCTCCGCCTGTTTACGGCTTACCGGCAGTGTCCGGGTTGTGCCGGACACCACATCTTCTCCCTGGCCGCCGCGGATAAAATCGCCCCACACCCGAATTTTATCACTGGGAAACATGGGGCTGTGAGTAAAAATAACGCCCGCTCCGGATTCCTCGCCCAGATTCCCGAAGGCCATGGCCTGAACGACCACCGCCGTGCCCCAGTTATCCGAAATGCCCAACAACCTGCGATAAGCTTTGGCGCGGGGCGCGTTCCATGAATCCTGAACCAGCGGAATCGCCGCAAAAAGCTGCTCCCAGGGGTCGTCGAACAAGGGGACCGAACGCCCGGAGAGCGCGTCGCGATAGGCCAAGGCGCGTTTTCGCATGCGCTGAGCCGCGTCCGCGCCCGGATTGATCGATTTCCCGGCCGCACGTTCGACCGTGGAAAAATCGGAGCGGGTCATGCTGTTGAGCAGTCCCCATCCCAGCAGATACCGCCGCAAACAATCCCAGGCGAAGGTCTCGCTTTGCCGGTCCCTGGCCAGCGACGACACAACCTGTTCGTTTATGCCCACGTTCAGAATGGTTTCCATCATGCCCGGCTGGGAAATGGCCGCGCCGCTTCTCACGGATAAAAGCAGGGGTTGTTTTCCGCCCCCGAAGACGCGGCCGGTCTGTTGTTCCAGCGACTTCACCGCCGAGGCGGCCATTTGTCTGAAATCCTCATGGACCGGCTTGTACCCGGCCATCAAATCCCGCCGCCTGAATACTTCCGTGGTGATGATGAATCCGGAAGGAACCGGTATTCCTTCCGCGGCCATCCTGACCAGATTAAAGCCCTTGTTCCCCAGAAAAATGGGATCGTTAACCTTCTGTCGGGGACGATGCAGGGGGCAGATGACTTTATCGGGGCTGTAGCTCAACAGAGCGTCCCGTAAACTCGACGGCAGTTCGTCGGCCACGGCGTACAGACGATCCCGTACCCGGTTTATGAACCTGTCCAGGGTCTGAACGGCCAATCCATTGGCTATGAGGTCCCGCAGAAATTGTTCGCCGACCCGCTGGGTCAATTCTTCGCGGGAAGCGGCTTCAGTATTTTTGGCGTACTTGGGCCGCAAATCCTCCTTGCGTATGGAGGAGAGAATCCGACGTAGATTTTCGTCATGGGCGTCGTGGAAATAGAGGGACACCATCTTTTTTACGGCTTCGGCCAAGGCGTCGATCACGTCCACATATTGCGAAAGCGTAAACTCCGAATCGCCGGAAGCGTGGCGCAGAAAGTCCATGCCCCGATCGAACTCGGGAGAAACGATTCCATCGATCTCCAGCGCTTCCCGGAACAGGCGCAGGAGGCCGAGCAAGCGGTCCATGGCCGCCTTGGTGATCAGGTCTAGGTCAAACCCCTCCACCAGCTCTTCAAACAGGGTGTTGGCGAGCTTTTCCAGACGCAAGGTCAGGCCGAGGGAGTCGAATTTCTTCTCATGATACCGGCCGTACATGCTCGGGATATCCACGGCGATGTGACGCTTGCGGTAAATGTCCTCGGTGATGGGAAACTCCTGGCCGGAAAGGATGACGCTCTTCAATTCCCTCAGGTAGCTCAGCGCCGACTTGAGCCGTTCGGCGGGGTTACTATTACCGAGGCCTTTCAGCAGCGTGGGGATGTTATGAAAGCCCATCGTTTCATAGGGCTTGAGCTGGGCCTCGTAATCCTCAAACCCCATGTTGTATTTCTGATCCAGAAGACGGTACAGCTTGATGGCCAGCGCGAGACGCTTTCGTTGTTCCGGCGGTACATCCTCCACGGCTTCGACCTGCCGGTCGATTTCATCGGGTTGAAGCCGCAACAGGTCGGGAACCTGTGCGTAACCGTTGTTTTCGAACAGCGTTTTCATGGCTTGGTGAACGTCGTCCACAAAACGCCCCAGGCTTCGCGTCCAGTCGAACAGGGAGGCGGGAATCAGCCCACGCAACGCCTCCTTGTCGAGCGTCAGCCAGAACGCCAGCGTGGCCTCGGCCAGACGCAGGGTCAGAAAGCTGCTCTCCACATGCGCCTGCTTTCTCAAAAAGTGCACAAGCTCGTCATCGCGTCGCAGCAGTTCGTCCATATCCGTGGAAAGGTCCCGCAATTCCCCTTCCGCGCCGATCTCGTTGAAATATACGGGAAACTGGCGGACAAGCTGTTTGGCGAGGTTATATGCGCCCTTGAGGGGCGCGTTGAGAAGGTCCGTGACATCGTGCGGAAACAGGTCGGTGTCGCGCACAAAGATTCCACCCAGGGCCAGGTTCACAATCAGCGCCGAGAGCAGCTTTTTGGAGCGGGACGGGGCGATTTCAATAAGCTTCATCCACACCCGGACATTTTTCAGATGCGCCACGTTGACCAGCGCCTGCCACTCTTCGGTAACGCCGGAAATACGCGGAAACTGGAAGCCCAGGGAGATAATCCGGTCGAAAAAAAATTCCAGAAGATTTTCATCGTCGGTTCCATACACTTCCTGGCCGATACGCAGGACGCAATCCAACGCGCTCTCCGGGTACTGGCGGGCGCTCGCTTCCAGTATGGCGAAGGTTTTATCGAGCGCGTTTTTTAAAGAGGAAGGTTCGCTATGGGCGATGAGCCATGCGGCCAACCGGTTGATTTCCCGCAAGGTTTCTTCATGAATTCTGGATAGCCCCGGAATGTCCATGACGTGGAAGAGAAAGAGCAGCTTCCGATAGATCTTCCCGGCGTTCGCTTCCTGCAGCGAAGCCAGCTTGTTGGCGATCGAACGGTACGCGGATACCCAGGCGCCGAAAGCGGGCAGATCCAGAAGCTTCTCCAGGCGTTCGCGCGCCGGCTCGGCGCTCAGGCCGTCCAGGCCGGCGCGCAGCCTTTCGGCTTCGGCGACCGATATGAGTTCGAACAACCGCGCGACTTCATCGTCATGGATGCGGGCCCCGGTTTCTTTTTCAAACCAGTCGCGAGGGTCCCGGCGCGAACGCCAATAGTCGTACACCTCTACGAAATATCTCGTCAGCAGCCGCGCGCACGTCTCCGCTGCGCTGTCTGGCGAGGCTTTTTCCCAATAGGTTTTTACGGCTTTGGTCAGGGAGTAATAACTGAATACCGCGTGTAGAAACGGTTCCTGAGGCAATTGACTGAGCAGGTCGATTCCATGCCCGACCACGGCGGAGAAACCGTCCTGGGGCCCCTGTATTTCACCGGCCAGTTTTTGTACAAAGACGATAAGGTTGTCCACGGCCTCATGCCGTAGGTTCTCATCCCGGGCCTCGACGGCCGCGTCACGCAGTATATCGATAAGAAGACTTGCCGCGCCCGGGCCTTCGGGGCTTTTGCGCAGGAGGCTCATATGTTTGAGCCCGTAATTGCGAGCGCCCTCCAGGATGAAACCCCAGTTCTTGAGCGGATGGGTTAACTCGCACAGAAAAGCGTGGCTGGCTTCCATGAGTCCGGCGTATCCGGAAATAACCTCCAGCAATACCATATACTTGGGATCTATACTGTCATGCGTGGGGCATTGAGCGATATTGGCCGCCAGCGCCTGGGATTGTATGGGAAGATCTTGGGGCAGTTCCTTCTTCAAATGGTTGTCCCCCATGTTTTGGGATCCTTTGTGAACCTAAAGGGGCTAAAGGTCTGGCTCGAATCGCGCTTATCGAGCGCGTCCTCACAGACGTCCCCCTCCGAGGAATGAACGCGTTCCCTACATGGTACCATAGGGCGCGCTTTCCGGCGAAGCCGATAGTGTGAATTTATTCCGTGGCGTCTGAAATAGAGGCGCTTAAAGAATGGAGTTTACTGTTTGCGGGATTGGCAAGTCCGGACCGGAACCCGCTCAGGCGGGATCCAGGTAAAGATCCATGATCACGGCCCCTGACCGGCCTTTGTCGTAATAACGAGGGCGATATCCCACGACCTGGAAACCGTGGGCGGCGTAGAGGTTCTTAGCGGCGTCGTTTCTTTCGTTGACTTCCAGGGTCAACCGGCTCATCCCCAGTTCACGCGCTCTATCCACCGCGAATAGCAACAGGGCCGACGCGATTCCTTTTTCCCGGCGGGAAGGATGAACGGCGATATTCATGACCGTCCATTCGTCAAACAGGCGCCGTAAAAGAATATACCCCGCCAACCCGGTATGCGTCCACGCGCCGAACGCGGTTCCATGGGGGTTTTCCAGCTCTTCGCGCAGCAAATTCCTGGACCAGGGATCGGAGAAGGAAGAGCGTTCGATATTCAATATAAGATCCAGATCCGCCGAGGCTAGCGGGGCGATTCTAATCTGCGGATCTTCCTTCATATGGACAGCGCGAACATCAGGAGAAAAATCAGCGAAAAAAGAATGAGCGCTTTTGTGTTGCGCGTCGCGCTCAGCGCGGCCGCCACTCCGACCACCGGCGCCACACAGCCGGTGAAATACAAAGCCTTGTACAAAAAGGACGGAAGCAGAGGAAAGGTAAGACGGATGAAGTACAGACCTCCCAGGAGGAAGCCCAGCAGGAGCATGAAGTGGGCAAAAAAAGCGATCGCGGCGCCGCTCCAATGGTAGAGGGCCACGCGGTTCTCCTGGCCTCTCCCGATGGCGTCGTTGGCCAGTCGCCACAGTTGGTTATTCGCGTTTCTGAGCGCCAGTTCCACCTGCAGGCTGAGATACGTAGCGGGGAGGAAGATTAACAGGGCGTACACAAATAAGGATATTTCCTTCATGCCGGATACTTGGAGGGGCAATACGCCAACCGAGGCCACGAGGACGGTCAGGATGGTTTCATCGGGCGGGACAAAGGAGCCCACCGGTATATCGCGTATCCACAGCAGTTCTATGATCGCGCCCATCAGCAGCCCCATGCTCACGTCTCCCGCCAGGAAACCGATGATCGGTCCGGTGACCACGGGCCGGGATATCATCATTTGCAGGGCATGGGTGCGGTCGAGATAGATGAGCGCTCCCGCAAATGAAAGTTTCAATGCGTTGAAGATCAGATCCATGAGGACGCAATGCCGATCCGGCGCGCACAATCGCCTGGGTATGTGTTATGATCACTTGATGTGAGAAAGGTTGACCGGCTTTTGTTTCGGGACAGTCTTAAACTCTATACTGACACCATTGTCAGCAAGCGTTCTCAGCCACTCGATATCCTCTTCATCAAGGGCCACGCTGGGAGTAACCTTAACACGCCCAGCAGCGTGATGAACGTTACCAATATTGAGTTTGGCAAGGGTCAGGCCGCACCGCAAGGCTTCACGGGCCGTTTGACAACTGGACAGAATGAGAAGGCAGTTGTCTTCAGCCCATTCCCCTTGATTTATTCTGGTCACGATATCATACACCGTCCCGATTTCAACCCGAATATCGCTGGGCACCGCCATTCGCATAATGGTCTTTTGCATCGGGTCGGCGGCCACGTCGTCGTCGGCCACCAGGATACAGTTCAACCTCAGGTGTGGCGCCCACGCTTCGATTATCTGACCGTGAATGAGACGTGAATCAATCCTTACAAGAAATACGGACATCAGCTAACATCGTGATTCAAAATCTTGCTTGCCAGGTTGATGCTGTTATGACCGGCCGCCAGCAGGGATTCAGCGAGTTTTTCCAGCGGCTGGGACTTCCTGTTGGGTGAAGCCAGCTTGAGCAGCATGGGGAGATTAACCCCGCTGAGCACTTCAACCTTGCCGGTTTCCAGAAAGGCAAGGCTGATGTTGGACGGAGTGCCGCCGAACATATCGGTCAGGATGAGCACGCCGTCTCCGCAATCCACACTTTTGATCGCCTCTTCAATGTCCCGACGAATCTCTTCGGAACTTGCCTGAGGGTCTATGCACAACCCTTTTATAGCCTCTACTCTGCCGACTATGAAATCGGCGGTCTTAATCAATTCGGTTGCCATTTTGCCGTGTGTGACAATGACGACACCAACCATATCCTCACTCCCGATCTATGTCTCGAAATCGCAGGGTCGCGTGTATATCCAACTTTCTAAGCTCTTCGTAGATGGCGTTGGCCACCGCAACACTCCGATGTCGTCCCCCCGTGCATCCAACCGCCAAGGTAAGATACGATTTCCCTTCTTTCCGGTAAAGAGGAATCAACATGTTTAAGAGGCCGATGTAATGCCGCAGGAATTCTTTGGCTTCCGGCCGTTCCAGTACATAGTCGCTCACCTCTTTGTCAGTGCCGTCCTTGTTGCGGAGGTGAGAGATGTAAAATGGATTGGGAAGAAATCGAACATCGATCACCAGATCCGCTTCATGAGGCACGCCGTGCTTATATCCGAACGACAGTATCTGAATATTCATCCGCTCGGGCGCCGCGTGGGGTGAATGCGCCTGTATAATGAGTTCCCGGAGTTCGTGGATGTTGTAATGGCTCGTGTCGAGCACCCGATCGGCCAGAGCCCTGACCGGTTCCAGAAATTCACGTTCGATCTTGATTTTTTCCGGAATTGAATCCGTTGTCGTGATGGGATGCTGCCGCTTGGTATGATTGAACCGTTCGATCAGAATTTCGTCGGACGCCTCGAGAAAGATCATCTCCACATTGGCGCCCCTGTCCTTCAGTTTTTTATATTCTTCCGGGAAACGTTGGGTGAAATCCTTCTCGCGAAGATCCATGACCAGGCCCAGCCGCAGCTGTCCTCCGCCGAACTCCGATTTCAAATCCAGGAGTTTGGTCAGCAACGATACCGGCAAATTATCGATACAGAAAAAACCGGCGTCCTCCAGAGCGCGAAGCGCGGTGCTCTTCCCGGAGCCGGACAACCCTGTAACAATGATAATATGACTTTCGGTCATAGAGGCGACACGCCTTTCGGAGGATACAGGGAGGGAACATTCCACGAGACGAGGCTGAAAGCGAACATCGCCGCGGAAGACACAAAGCGCTTCGCGGTCAGGGGGGGCGAGCGGACCCGTCCCCCTGAAACGATCAATAGTCGCGATCGCTCTCAGCTATGATCTGGTATATCTCCCCGCGGTCTTCCGCGTTGATCAACCGTTTTCGAGTTTCACCGTCTTTCAGGAGTCTGGATATCTGGGCCAACGCTTTCAAGTGGTGTCCCGTGGAGCTCTCCGGCGCCATCAGAAGAAACAGGAGATGCACTTTCTGCGAATCATTGGAGTCGAAATCAATTCCCTGCTGGCTGCGGCCAAACGAAATTATCAGCTTGTCGAAATTCTTGACCTTGCCATGCGGAATCGCGACTCCTTCCCCGATCCCGGTACTGCCGAGTTTCTCCCGTTCCAACAGGACCCGAAGGAACTCATCCTTGTCAATATCGGGATAGCGGGTCGCGAAGACCGACACCAGTTCTTCCAACGCGTTTTTCTTGCTTTCCGCCTTGAGCGAAGGGATGATAAATCCCTTTTCCAGGATATCAGTTAATTTCATGTTTCCAGGTTCCCAAACCTTCCAGTCGCGGCGCTTTAGTTCTGGGGCTGAATCAACCCATAGTTGCCGTCACGCCGTTTGTAGACGACATTGATTTTTTGACTTCTTGCGTTGGTAAAGACAAGAAAATCGTTCTCGGAGAGATCGAGCTGCATAACCGCTTCCTCAACGTCCATGGGTTTAGCGTAGAGCGATTCGGTTGTTACGATTCGAACCCCTTCCTCATCCCCGCCTTCCGACGATATAACCTCCTCGGTGTAGGGGAGCTGCACAACTTTGTTTCTGCCCGCGCCTTTCCGGCTGGTTAACTTTCCCCGATGTTTTTTGACCTGGCGCTCGATCTTGTCCATGACCAGATCTATGGCCGAATAGAGGTCTTCCGTTTCATCCTGTCCGTTAATGGTCATGCCGTCAAACGAGATAGTGACCTCGGCTATGTGCCTGAATTTTTCCACCGAGAGGACGATATTGGCATCAAAAGGCGATTCTATAAACTTTTTTACGCGAGAAACGCGGTCTGTGGCATAATCTCGAATCGCGTCCGATGAGTCAAGGTTCCTAAAGGATATGTTCACAGCCATTATATAACCTCCTTGATAGCTGCGCCTGAAATCCCGATCCGTATCTCCGAATCGTTATGGCGCTCTAAGCGCATACTCTTTATTCTAAAACCCGCGTCGTGTGTCGTCTACCAGCAGGGCGCTCAAAGGTACAAAGTTTTTATTTGCGGTTGAGCTTGGCAAATGGATCTTTTCGTTTACTGGAAGGTAAGATCCCCATCATTTCGCGGTACTTGGCGACGGTCCGCCGGGCGATGTCGATGCCTTCTTTCTTTAAAATTTCCACAATCTTCTTATCGCTGAGCGGGCGTGCCCGATCCTCATCGGACACGATCTTGCGTATCTTTTCCTTGACGCTCTCCGAAGCGATGGAATCCCCGGCGACCCTGTTTATGGCGCTGTTAAAGAAGAATTTGAGCTCAAACACGCCTTGCGGAGTATGCACGTATTTGTTGGTCGTGACCCTGCTTATGGTCGATTCGTGCATATTAATATCTTCCGCCACGTCCTTGAGAATAAGCGGCTTGAGGTTGGAGATGCCGTGATCGAGGAAGTCGCGCTGAAACTTGACGATACTTTCAGTGACCTTGTAAATGGTGCGTTGGCGCTGATGAATACTCTTGATAAGCCACACCGCGGACCGCAGTTTGTTTTGCAGGAATTCCTTGGTGTCGGCTCCCAGCGTCTGTTTCCCCTCCAGCGCGTCGCGATACAACGAGTTGATTCTGAGTTTGGGCAGGCCATCCTCATTCAGCATGATCACATACTCGTCATCCATTTTATAGACATATATGTCAGGGCTTATATAGTGCGGCCGGTCGGCGCTGTACTGTCTTCCCGGTCTGGGGTCCAGTTGTGTGATAACCTCGACGGCTTGCCGTATTTCCTCAACGCTCTTGCCGAGTTTCTTGGCCAGTTGCGCAAAATTTTTGCTTTCCAGGAGCCCCATGTGGTCGCGGACAACGGCTTCGGCGACGGGGGCGTCGATTTCCAGGATGCTCATCTGAATGAGCAGGCATTCCCGGAGGTCGCGCGCGCCGACTCCGGGTGGATCGAAATGCTGAATTTTCTCAAGCGCTTTCTGGGCGGTTTCCAGACTGATATTGGTGGCTTCGCAGACCTCCTCCAGACTGGCCTTAAAATAACCGTCTTCATCGATGTTGCCCAGGATCTCCGACCCGACGCGTTCTTCATCTTCCGATAGTGTGGAAAGAAGGAGCTGCCACATCAAATGTTCCTGCAATCCTTCTTCCTTGGAGAGGAAGTTTTCGAAAGACGGGCCCGTTTCCCGCGGTTCATAAGTTGAAGCGACGCTTCGGGAGCTGTACTCGTCGAGGTAGGTTTCCCAGTTGAAGTCGTCATGCGCCCGCTCTTCCACCCGAACTTCAGAGGGGTCACTCATGTTCACATGGTCGTGTTCCTGCTGCTCAAACGTCTCCTTGTCGTCCTCAGAGCTTTCCCACGGAGATTCGTCAAGAAGTGGGTTCGTCTCCATCTCCTGACTCACCGTCTCGATAAGTTCGAGACGGGATAGCTGGAGAAGCTTTATCGCCTGCTGAAGTTGGGGCGTCATGATTAGCTGCTGCGCCAGTTTCAGCGTTTGTTTTAGTTCCATTGCGGCCATTAAAGTTCGAACCTATCTCCCAAGTAGACTGATCGTGCCCGATTACTGCTGACTATCTCCGCGGGCGTTCCATCCTCCAGAATGATCCCCTCGTTCACAATATACGCTCTATCGCATACTCCCAGAGTTTCTCTCACATTGTGATCCGAAATAATAACTCCTATATTCCGGGCCTTTAACTGACGAATGATATTTTGTATATCGGCAACGGCCAGCGGATCTATACCCGCAAACGGTTCATCGAGCAGAATAAACGATGGAGACGTGACCAGGGCCCTGGTTACCTCCACCCTGCGCCGCTCACCGCCGGAGAGCGAATAAGCTCTGTTCTTAGCCAAATGCGCGATTTTCAATTCGTTGAGCAGGGATTGCAGACGTTTTTGCTGAGCTTCCCTGCTCAGATGCAACGTTTCCAGAATCGCCAGAATATTTTCTTCAACCGTCAGCTTCCTGAAAATCGACGGTTCCTGGGGCAGATAGTTGATGCCCTGTCTGGCTCTTCGGTACATCGGCCAACCGGTTATATCCCGGCCGTCCAATTCGACGATTCCCTTATCGGGTCTGACGAGCCCCACAATCATGTAAAATGTTGTGGTCTTTCCCGCGCCGTTGGGACCGAGCAGGCCTACGATCTCGCCGCTGGTTATGTTGACGCTTACGTTGTGAACCACCGTTTTCCGATGGTAGGATTTTACCAGGCCGCGGGTGGCTAACGTCCTTGTTTGAGGGGCCTTGTTCGGCTCATCCATCTAGCCACCGTTTTTGTCGCCGGGATAAATGACGGCTTCGACCTGCTTGGACTGAGCCCCTTCGATCACGCTTTTGTTTTCGTCAACATAAAAGGTTATCTTGCCGCCGCGAATGGTGTTCTGACCTTCTCTGGCCACCGGGTTCCCGGTGATGACTATGGTTCTGGTCGCCTGGAAAAATTCGGCCTTATCACCTGTTATCTTGCGATTAAGCTGAGTGATGACCACATTGCCTTCGGCCACGATATGTTCGATATCCTCGCCGCCGCCCGATCCCTGTTTTCGCTCGCCATAGGTGACCGACATCACATTGCAGGTAATGTCTATGTCGTCCTGTACGGCGTGCACCGAGCCGCGGAAATAAATTTTCTTGGCGTTGTTATCCGCTTCCAGCCGGTCGGAGGTTATTTTTATGGGCTTGTCCGAAACCATCTTTTGGGTGGACTTTTCGGCCGAAAGACCCAGGGGGGCCATCGCGGCCATTACCCACACGCACGCCAGGAACAGAATCAGGACCCTTCCGCCGCCCGCTCTCAGGATTTCTGGGCGTTTTCCCACACATCCCCCCATATGGTAGCCGATACCTGGTTGAGAATATTCAGCTTTCCACTTTCCAGTTCCACCAGCAACCCCCGCCCCTCCACTTGAAACTGCGGTCCGGCGAAGCGTACGTCCTCGTCCGTGGTTATTTGCCTCGACTGCGCCAAATAGCTGACAGAAGGCGCTTGGAAGCTGTATCCATCCTGTGATTTTACGTGGACGTTTCCCCAGGCCTGGATATCTTGCGTGGAGGTATTGAATCGTCCATTTTCCGAGGTCATCACCACTTCTCCGCCGTTTTTGGGGTAGAAGGTAATCTTCACGTCTTCGAGTTCGGCCTCATTCCGGTCTTTCAAAAAATGTGCCGATTGAGCGGTCAAAATCCATTCTTTTTTGCCGTCGCGTGTCTGAACATATTCCAGACCCTCCATTTGGAGGGCGGCGTCCGAAACGGCCAGCTTGGCTTCCGGAGAAAGTTCGGAAGAGCTCCTGTCGCCCATCAAAAAGTAAAGACCTGCCACAGCCGCCACGGCCACAAACACCAGCGCGATTAAAATCCATTTCTTATTCATGAACGATATGCAGTCTGTTGGGCCTAGTATAATTTTTGCATGCGCAGGAGTAAAGCGGTTTTTAATCTACCCGTCTTTGTCGGTCCATTTTCCCTGCGTCTGCAAAATGAGTTCGGCCGCTTCCCTGACCGCGCCGAATCCGCCTTTGCGTCTGGTCACCACGTGCGCGCGGCTTATTATTTCCGGACAGGCGTCGGCCACCGCCACGGCCAGTCCCACTCGCGAAAAAACAGGCAAATCCGGTATGTCGTCCGCAACATAAGCGGCTTCTTCTTCAGATATATTCCACCGACTTAAAATATCCCGGAATACTGATACCTTGTCGCTGACGCCCTGGTGAACCTCAGGGATTCCCAACTCCCTGGCCCGGACATCCACCACCTCGGCCGATCGTCCGGTTATGAGGGCGACTCCGATCCCCGCCTTGATGAGCCTCCGCACGCCGAAACCGTCCCGCACGTTGAACCATTTCAGCTCCTTGCCGGCGCTGTCGTAGGTTATACGCCCGTCGGTCAACACGCCGTCGACGTCCAGAAACACTCCTTTTATACGACGCGCCCGTTCCGGAACGGCGGGGTCCCGGCCTGGATCATCAGTCATGAGCCACCCGGTAAATGCTCAACAGCTTTTGCAGCAGACCTTTCATGCTGTCGAGCGGCAGGGAATTGCCGCCGTCGCAGAGCGCGTTGTCAGGGTCGGGGTGGGTTTCGAAAAACATGCCGCCCACCCCCACCGCCATGGCGGCGCGGGCCAGGTGAGGTATATATTCGCGCAAACCGATGGTGCATCCGGCTCCCTGTCCCGGAAGCTGAACGCTGTGGGTTCCGTCGAAAACCACCGGAGTCCCCAGCTTGCTGATTTCCGGGAGGGCCGTCATATCCACCACCAGACGGTTATATCCGAAGAATGATCCCCGTTCCGTGATTATGATATCTTCATTGCCCGCGGAAATCGCTTTGTCAACGACATGTCGCATGTCCCACGGGGCCATGAACTGCCCTTTTTTGATATTAATGGGCTTGCCGCTTCCTGCCGCTTCCACGATAAGATCGGTTTGCCTGCACAAAAATGCGGGGATCTGTATGATATCCAGAACCTCGGCGGCCGGCCCCACCTGATCGGGACTGTGTATGTCCGAGGTCACCGGGACGCCCAGTTCGCGTTTGACATTCGCCAGGATTCGCAGCCCTTCGCGCAGACCGGGGCCTCGAAATGAGGTGATCGCCGTCCGGTTCGCCTTGTCAAACGACGCCTTGAAAACGAAATGCGCGCCCAATTCGTCCGTGATTTCCTTAAGCCGCGAGGCGACTTCGAAGACCAGAGCCTCGCTTTCAATGACGCACGGCCCCAGAATAAAAAATGGCGGGTTGGAACCGCCCACGACGAAAGAAGCGATAGGTATTTCTCTGGTCATAACTTCAGGATCGTTTCTGCCGATATGCAAGCGCCGCTTTAATATAGGAGGCGAAAAGCGGATGCGGCTTCATCGGTTTGGATTTGAATTCAGGGTGAAACTGGCATCCCAGGAACCAGGGATGGTCGGGCAACTCTATTATTTCGATCAGATTGTTGTCAGGGGAGACGCCGGAAAAGATCAGCCCGTTGCCGGTCATATCGTCCCGGTAATCATTGTTGAATTCATAGCGGTGGCGGTGGCGCTCCGAGATCTCTTTCGTTCCATAGGCCTTTAACGCGAGAGTCCCTTCCTTCAAAACACACGGGTACGCTCCCAGGCGCATGGTTCCGCCTTTTTCCGTGTTGACGTCGCGCGTCATGACGGTATCGGTTTTCGGGTCGTACCATTCGCGCATGAGGTAAATGATCGGGTAGGTGGTCTTCTCGTCGAATTCAGTGCTGTTGGCGTCTTCCTTGCCGGCCACATGGCGCGCGAATTCAATCGCCGCCACCTGCATACCCAGGCAGATACCGAAAAAAGGCACATTATTCTCGCGCGCAAATTGCGCGGCCAGTATCTTCCCCTCAATTCCCCGAATACCGAAGCCTCCCGGCACCAGAATCCCGTCCACCGAGGCCAGCACATCCATGGCGCGCATGCGCTTGGAGTCATTTTCGTCCGCTTGCAGGTCTTCGGAGTCTATGTACTCCAGGTTCACATGACTCTCGTTGGCAATCCCGCCATGGGTCAGGGCTTCGTTCAAACTTTTGTACGATTCGCGCAGGTCGATATATTTTCCGACGATGCCGATGGTGACATGGTGGCGGGGATTCTTGATTTTCCGAGCCAGGTCCTCCCACTCATCGAGCCGGGGGGCTCGCGTCCAGATATTGAGTTTTGCTACAATACGGTCATCCAATTCTTCCTTGTGATACCGTATCGGCACCTCATAAATGCTCTCCACGTCCCTGGCCGTAATGACCGCTTCAGGCTCTATGTTGCAGTGCAGGGCGATTTTGGCTTTTATTTCAGGGCTGAGATCGTGCTCCGACCGGCACAGCAAAATGTCAGGCTGAATGCCTATGCCGCGCAGTTCCTTGACGCTGTGCTGGGTGGGTTTTGTTTTCACCTCACCGGCCGTTTTGATAAACGGGACCAGCGTCAAATGGATATAGAGCACGTTTTCTTTTCCCACATTGGCTCGAAATTGGCGAATGGCCTCAAGAAAGGGGAGGCTTTCTATGTCGCCGATAGTGCCCCCGATCTCGATAATAGCCACATCGGCGTCGTCATCGAGCTGCAGGATGGCGCGCTTGATCTCATCGGTGATATGCGGCACCACCTGAACGGTGCCTCCGAGATAGTCGCCGCGCCGTTCCTTTTGGATTACCTCGTTGTAGATTCTTCCGGTTGTATAATTATTCTTGTTGGACAAATGCGCGTTGGTATAGCGCTCATAATGCCCAAGATCGAGGTCGGTTTCGGCGCCGTCATCCAGGACAAACACTTCGCCATGTTGAAAAGGATTCATGGTGCCGGGATCGACGTTGATGTAGGGGTCAAGCTTCTGCAGCGTTACCCGTAAGCCCCGGCATTCAAGCAGAGCGGCTATCGAAGCCGACGCCAATCCTTTGCCCAGAGACGAAAGAACGCCACCCGTGATGAAAATATACTTGTTTTTAATGTTCTTTGCAGCCATTTTTCTCATATATCAATAGGTTAAGTTGAATGAAAAATAACAGTGGAAGGCTACCCTAACTGCCTGAAAAAGTCAAGAGCGCGCTTGCCGGAGGTCTTGATTATACGGAAGCTTTTCCTTGCATTGCGCAAGCCGGCCTACTACAATACAAATTAATACACCGAATATGAATTGATCGCGTAAAATCGGCCGCGTACCGCCGGACGCGTTTATTTAAAGCCCGAAATAGTATTCTTAGGTGAGGTTCGCGCTATGAGCATTCGACAATACATGAAAACCGATATTGTTACCATAAGTTCTGAAGCCACCATCCAGTCGGCCATCGACCTTATGAAGAAGTACTCCATCCGCCATCTGCCGGTGGTGGATAACTCCGAGTTTATCGGTCTGGTCACGCAAAGCGATCTGAGGGGGCTGATCATTCCCTCCATGTATGGAGAGATCGACGTAAAAGACGTTATGGTTACCGATCCCATTACCGTGGGACCCGATGAAGCCATAGAAAAAGCGGCGAGACTGATTTATGAAAACAAAATCGGCGCGCTGCCCGTCATTTCAAATTCCATGCTGGTGGGCATACTGACCGTCACGGACATTGTACGCGCTTTCGTGGAGATGATGGGAGTGCTGGAAGAGTCGGCTAGGCTGGATGTTTCACTGAAAGACTCCCCCGACGCCTTTGAAAACGTCAGCAGGATTATCGCGGAAAACGGCGGCGAGGTTATAAGCGTCGGTATGCTGGACGCGAAATCGAACGGCAAAATCTACTCTTTCAGATTGGCCAGAAAAAACGTGGAAGCGGTGATCGAGCATCTCGAACAATCAGGCCATCGTGTTGTCGCCACCTACGATTGAAAATGGCGGAAGACCTGGGAGCAGAACAAATCAGGGACGACGCCGCCCGGAAACTACGCCGGCTGAAGGAGATTCTGGAATCGTTCGGTTCGGCGCTCATAGCTTTTTCCGGAGGCCTTGATTCTTCATTTCTGCTGAAGGTGGCTCACGATACGCTGGGGGACAAGGCCGTGGCTTTTACGGTGGCTTCCCCCCTGACTCCGGAGGAAGAGCGAAACCAGGCCGAAAAACTGGCCGGCGAAATAGGCGTCCGCCACTTCGTGGAAAACATCAATACCCTGAAAGATCCGCACGTACGCGCCAATCCCCGGGACCGGTGCTACCACTGCAAAAAAATCATTTACCGGGAAGGCCTGAGCCTGGCCGGGAACCTGAACATAAAGGTGTTCGCCGACGGTACCACCGCCGAGGATATGCGGAGCGGCCGGCCGGGACTGCGGGCGATTCAGGAACTAGGCGTCAAAACCCCTCTTGCCGAGGCGGGCTTTGTAAGGTCCGATATTATTCATCACAGCAGATTGATGGGACTCCCCACCTGGAATAAGCCCTCTCAATCGTGTCTCGCCACACGCGTGCCCTATGACACGCCGCTCGATGAAGGCGCGTTGAGAAAACTGGAAAAAATCGAACGTGTCGCGGCGGGTAAAGGCTTTACACAGGTAAGAGCCCGTTTGCATGGAAACGTGATCAGGCTCGAGGTGCCGGCGGGAGAGCTTCCGGTCATGGCTGAACCCGCTGTCCGGCTGGCAATAGTCAAAGCCGCCCGGGAACTGGGGTTCCCCTATATCACGCTCGATCTGGAAGGGTTTGTCAGCGGCAGCATGGACAGGGTTTAAGCGACGTTGTATAAAACGGGCGTCGTGGGGGTTCCCCACCGACGCCCGTTTTCAGTTCAGCGGATAATCTCGTTAGAAGTCACTGAAATCATCGTTTTCGAGCGGTATAACCTGTTCGGGTTTTACCTCCTTGGCGCCTTGCCTTGAGGCGCTTTTTGCTTTCGCGGGTTCCGCATGAATCAATTTATGCTGGCGCGATTCAACCATCGCGGGAGCGTTTTTAAGCTTTTCGCGGTCCTTCGGCGCGGAGTCTCCGCCGCCTTTTACCAGGGTTACCAATTCCTTCACCAACCCGCGCATGCTTTCCGCCTGGGCGCTCATTTCCTGGGAAGCCGAGGAAGACTCCTCCGCGCTGGCCGCGTTTTGCTGCACAACCCGGTCCATTTCGCCCACGGCCCGGTTGACCTGATCGATGCCTTCCGACTGTTCGTGAGAGGCGGTCGCTATCTCTTCCACCAGACTTCCCACTTTTGTCGACCGCTCTTCGACTTCCCGAAACGCTTCGGAGGTCTTCTGTACCAGTTCAGATCCGTCATGCACTTTTTTTACAGTGGTTTCTATGAGTGAAGCCGTATTCTTCGCGGCGTCCGCGGCGCGCATGGCCAGATTGCGCACTTCATCGGCCACCACGGCGAAACCCGCTCCGGCTTCTCCGGCTCGAGCCGCTTCCACGGCCGCGTTGAGCGCCAGCAGGTTGGTCTGGAAGGCGATCTCGTCGATGGTTTTGATGATTTTGGAAGTCTGCTCACTAGCGTGGGAGATATCTTCCATGGAGGTGGTGAGCTCGACCATCGACTCATTGGCCTTCTTCACCACGCTGTTGGTTTCCTTCATCAGACCGTCGGCCTGAGCCGCGTGGTCCGCGTTCTGCTTGGTCATGGAAGCCATTTCCTCGAGCGAGGATGATGTCTCTTCCAATGAGGCCGCCTGCTCGGAGGAACCCTCGGCCAGGGTCTGACTCGAACCCGCGACCTCTCCGGCCGCCGCAGCGACCTGTGTGGCGCCGTCCGCGAGACCCTTGGAAATGCGGTTTACCGGATTCACGATACTACGGGCGACCAGGAACACCACCGCTCCAGCCAGAATCACGACCCCCAGGGCTACCAGAAGGTTTAAGTGGCCGATTCTTTTAGCGGGCGCGAGGAGTTCCTCGGTGGGAACGGTAGCGGCGATAGTCCAATCCGAGTCTTCGACTTTCTTGAACGCCACCGCTTTCTCCACGCCTTCGAATGTATAGGTTAAAAGGCCGGCGCCTTGTTTCAGCATATCCCGGCCCCATTCGAAATCATTGAGATTTGTCTTGAGTACGTGGCTCGCGTCCGGATGGGCGATAATAAGGCCGTCGCTATTTTGGAATATATACGCGTACCCCGTATTCCCGATTTTATTATCGTTGACAAACATCTTTCCGAATTGGCTGACGTCGATGACGCCAAGAAGAATGCCTTTCACGGCGTCTTTCTCTATCAGGGGCGCGGCGATCATAAACACCGGATTTCCCGTGCCGCTACTCTTCATGACCGCTGAGACGTGGAGCTTTCCCCTCATCGCTTCCTTGAAGTATTCTCTGTCCTTGGAGTTAATTGTGCCAATTATCGTGGGGTTGGAACTGCTGATTATGTCTCCCTTGGTGTCGATGATGTTTATATCCTCATAATAGGTGTATTTCTTTTTCAACGCGGCAAGCTCTTCATTGGAGGCTTTACGCGCCGCCTTCCCGACAAAGGAATCGTCCGTGGCCGAGCGGAATATTTTCTGCGCGGTCCATGTGTCCATATCCAGATTTCGATCGTGCGACCACGATGAAACGACGAGATCGAGGGTTTTGACGATCTGTCCGAGTTGGTCCGTCAGCGCGCGCTGGAGAGCCTGGCGGGAATATGTGTATCCGACAAAACTCGAAATAGCCATGCCGATGATGACGATTGCGAGAGTTGGCGCGAGAAATTTATTGCGAAGACTTAATTTCATTACTCTTTCCTCCTTAGGGCGCAGACGGCTGCCACCCATGCGCGGCGAGCCAATGCGTTCAGTGGGCGTCCCGGCCCAACGCGATGGTCTGAATTCATATCTGTTAGTGCTATACATATCGGGGAAGAGCGGTAGAAACTTAATAGTAAATAGTGAAAAAGCTTAAATAGCGGTTTGATTATGGAATGTAATTGAAATTTTACCGAAATAAATAATTAAAAATAGAAATACCCATTATGATGGCCGTAGGATGCGCAGACACGAAAGGCTCACGTCGAAACCCGCCTCGCGCGTGAGCGATACGAATATAAAAACTGACTGTAGCCTATGAGGAAGTTGCGATTAAAAACAGAAGATCGGCATTGAGGCCGGAAGGTGGGTTTGAAAAAGACCTACTAATGAGTTGTCAAAAGGCTGAAGTCTTATAAGGCAAATTCGAAAGGCTTCACACATGGGTTTCCAGTGTTCCGCTGAAGTTAAAAAAGGTCCCCTCTTTGCCGGTTATCGGGAAAAGAGGGGACAGGTCGTTTTTCGCAAAGTGTTCCGCCGTCTTACCGTACGGCTGCGGACGCGGCGTTAGAAATCACTGAAGTCATCGTTTTCGAGCGGTATAACCTCTTCCGGTTTTACCTCTTTGCCGCTCTTTGGGCCGACCGTTATGGCTTTCGTCTGTTTGGACTGAGCCAATTTGTTCTGATTATAAGGCGCCGGGGCGACTTTGCCCGCCTTGCGGCTTTTGGGCGACGCGCCATTGCCGCCGGTTACCAGGGTTACCAGTTCCTTTACCAGCCCGTGCATGCTTTCCGCCTGGGCGCTCATTTCCTGCGAAGCCGAGGAAGACTCCTCCGCGCTGGCCGCGTTTTGCTGCACAACCCGGTCCATTTCGCCCACGGCCCGGTTGACCTGATCGATGCCTTCCGACTGTTCGTGAGAGGCGGTCGCTATCTCTTCCACCAGACTTCCCACTTTTGTCGACCGCTCTTCGACTTCCCGAAACGCTTCGGAGGTCTTCTGTACCAGTTCAGATCCGTCATGCACTTTTTTTACAGTGGTTTCTATGAGTGAAGCCGTATTCTTCGCGGCGTCCGCGGCGCGCATGGCCAGATTGCGCACTTCATCGGCCACCACGGCGAAACCCGCTCCGGCTTCTCCGGCTCGAGCCGCTTCCACGGCCGCGTTGAGCGCCAGCAGGTTGGTCTGGAAGGCGATCTCGTCGATGGTTTTGATGATTTTGGAAGTCTGCTCACTAGCGTGGGAGATATCTTCCATGGAGGTGGTGAGCTCGACCATCGACTCATTGGCCTTCTTCACCACGCTGTTGGTTTCCTTCATCAGACCGTCGGCCTGAGCCGCGTTGTCCGCGTTCTGCTTGGTCATGGAAGCCATTTCCTCGAGCGAGGAAGACGTCTCTTCCAATGAGGCCGCCTGCTCGGAGGAACCCTCGGCCAGGGTCTGACTCGAACCCGCGACCTCTCCGGCGGCCGCCGCAACCTGTGTGGCGCCGTTCGCGAGACCCCTGGAAATGCGGTTTACCGGGTTCACGATGGAACGGGCGACCAGGAACACCACCACTCCCGCCAGAATCACGACGCCCAGGGCCACCAGAAGGTTTATGTATCCGATCCTTTTGGCGGGCGCGAGCAGTTCATCGGTGGTGGCCGTCACGCCGATAGTCCAGCCACTGACGGTGGATTTCTTAAACGCCGACCGCCTTTCAGCGCCTTTGTTGGTGTAGGTCATGATTCCTTCGCCACGGTTAATCATTTCGCGGCCGAAATCGAGCGTATTCATATTTGTCTTGAGTATGCTTTCCTTGTTCGGATGAGCGATAAGAAAACCGTCAGGCTGGAACATAAACGCGTAGCCGGTTTTTCCGATTTTAATGTTATCGACGTGTAAGGCGCCGAAATTTGACACGTCAACCACACAACAGAAAACACCTTTTTGAACACCTTTATCCATTACGGGCGTCGCGACCGAAAATATGCCTTTTCCGGTAACTCTGCTTTTAATGACTTGAGAAACGTAGATTTTGCCTTTCATGGCTTCCTTAAAGTATTCCCTGTCCTTGAGACTGACGTTGCCTATAATTTTGGTGTTCGAGGCGCTGACAATGTCGCCATTGGGATCGACCAGGACGATATCCTCATAGTAAGGGTAGGTTTTCTTCAGCTGAGCCATTTCTTCGTTGGCGCTCTGTCGCGCGTCCGCGTTCTCGAGGGCGGAAACAAAGGTCCCTTGTCTTGCCCATGTTTCAGCGTCCATCTTGCGGTCGTTGACCCATGATCTGACGGTAAGTTCGAGTGAGTCGACGATTTGCGTGATTTGATCATCCAGTGTTTGCTGGAGCGCTTCCCGCGAATACGTGTAACCTATCAAGCCTGACGCCGCCATGCCAAGGATGATGATTATCAAGGTTGGCATGAGAAATTTGTTGCGTAAACTCAGTTTCATTACTCTTTCCTCCTAATAGTTAAATACGGATTCCTATCGCATTGTCCGCCGGGCTTTTCTGGTTCCGCGCCTCAACCAGAGCCGCGGCGCGCGATTCGACTTCATCTCTATCGTGTCCCCAGATGACCGCGCCGGTCAGCTTTTAGTCCTCACTATGATCCGCTGTTAAGCTTGAAATCTCGAGACAGCGCTCACTCCTCTTGTCCCCGCCAGGATGGGAGCGGGCGGAGGCTGAGGTCAAAAAAGAGGAGAGAATCAAGTGTGTAATGCTATTAAATTGTCTTTACAAATGGGGATATAAACCCAAAAAGCCAATATAGGGACGCTTGTCATCTCTCTGCGCGGACCGGCCCAACCATGTCCTCTACAGCGTCGGCGCGATGTCATGCGCGACTGTTTTGTATTTTTATAGATCGGGAGTGAGGAGAAATACTTAAGGGCAATTAGGGGCATATTTGGTCGAAGAACAAAGCTTGAGTTACCTGACCTCATATAATCCAGCTAAATATACTAAATGATCCATATATGATATTAAAAAATCATTTTCCGGTCGCAGGTGGGGCGCTTGTTAAATGCGCGTTGCGCGTTGGCTATAAAAGTGTGAGAATAGAATGTAACCTGATGGCGAATCCTGGCTCAAAAGGTATGGATGATACTCAGGCGGCCGAAGATGGATCTGAAAACCTTTCCTTGGAAGACCTTGACGTTAAACAACTTTTTGTATACATACATCTGTGGTTTACATGTTGTTTTATGAACCCTTATCGATTATGCTAACAATTTTTCACCTCAACCAGGAGGATTCGTCAAAATGCGGACGCGTCGTCTGATAATAATCGCTTTTTTACTTGTTACCACAACGTGCGCCTTTGCGCCCGCCGCCTTCGCAGGTCCGCCGGAACCGAAGTACAGCGCCAACCAGGAGTTGTGCGAGCTCTATATGAGATACGGGGCCGAATCGTTCGCCAGGGGCCGCTACCATGACGCCAAATATTATTTCCAAAAAGCCGTGCAAGCCGATCCCGGATCAACGAAAGCGTGGAACTATTATGATCTCGCTTCCTTCTATTCTGTCGGCGAGCGGATGAAAGACGAAGGCAAGTATGTGTTCAGGCCCACTGAACCCAGTGTTCAGCCTGAAATTTCCGCGTCCACTACCCCCAAGGAAAGTTCCGAAGCCAAACCTTCCGCTCAACCAACGCCCGCGCCGGCCAAGCCCAAAACGGGCTTTAAGATCATGGACGATGAGGGATGCTGATTCCGTTTACCTTTAATCAACGGGGGAGAAAACACGCCCCGGCTTTGATTTCAAGAACGCGGCAATGGAGTTTCCCGATTCCACCACGGAGGGATTTTTTTATGCGCTTACAGTCTTTAGTGACCTGTTCATTACTGTTCGTTTGTATGCTCGCATTCAGCGGGCCAACATGGGCGATATCCGAAAGGACTTCGGCCCTGCAATCATGGGAAAAGGCCGAACCCGCGGCGTTGGACGCAAACGCCGCAGGTTTGGATGCGCCGCTGCTTTTAGCCGCCGAAGCGCCACAACCGCCTACGGACACGCCGCCACCGCCCGATCAGGAGGCTCAAGGTGGAAATCAACCGCTTGCCCCTCCCAAGGAAATGACGCCTCCGTCCGACGGGCCACCGAACGCTCCGCCCCAGTCGGAGCGTGAGGCTCCCCCCACATCGGCTCCGCCTGTCATGCAGAGCCAACAGCCGGGCGCGCCTCCGGCGGGCCCGGTGACGCCACCTCCGGATTCCGGCCCTGTTCCGTCTTCCAAGACAACGCCGGACAACAAAATTAAGATGAAAGTAAAAAGCGACGAAGGCTGCTAGAGGAGGAAGCGTCTGTGGCGGGTATTTTCATAGAAAAATTCAAGGAGGGCTATGACCGCGCGTTCAATAATCAATGGCCGCTGTGGCTCGGCGGCATTCTCATTGGTTTGTTGAGTATTCTGACCTTCGCCTGGTCCCGGCCCTGGGGGGTTTTCGGTGGAATAAAGGTCTGGGGCGACTGGGTATTTCAATCGCTGGGCCTTTATCAGGGCAGGGTTTTAAGCCCGGTTACCTCATCTTCGTCAATACTGAGCTTCGGACTCATTTTCGGCGCGTTCGGATCGGCGCTTTTATCCCGGCAATTTTCGCTTCGCAAATCGCCCAAGCTGGAACTCGTCAAGGGACTGGTCGGCGGATCGCTCATGGGCGTGGGGGCTTCGCTGGCGGCCGGCTGTAATGTCGGCGGTTTTTATATAGCCACCAGCGCGTTGAGCTTCAGCGGACTGGCCATGATGATCGGCCTGATTATCGGCGCGTATATCGGGTTGCGCTATCTTTTGTGGGAAATGGAGAAATTTCCCGCGGCGCCTGCTCCTGCGGCCTCGGGTGGCTCGAAAGAGGGAGGAATCGACTGGTCCAAGGTTCAGCCTTGGTTCGGCGTCGCGGTGTTCATCGCCGGTATCGTGATCGCCATCGTGTACTCCCAATGGGCATATACCGCGCTGGGCGGGCTGCTCCTGTTCGGCATGGCGTTCGGTCTGGTCATTCAGCGGGCCCGGTTCTGTTTCGTGCGCGCCTTCAGGGACCCGTTCATGACCGGGGAAGGCGAAGCGCCTCGGGCCGTGGCCTTGAGCCTGATCATCAGCATGGCCGGGTTTATCATTATCAAGTATATGGGGTTCCGGCCTGAAGGCATGTATGTCCCTCCCCGTTTCTGGATCGGCGGTCTGTCCGGCGGAATCATTTTCGGCATGGGTATGGTTGTGGCGGGCGGCTGCGGAAGTGGAACACTCTGGAGAGTCGGTGAAGGCCACCTCAAACTCTGGGCCGCGCTGCTCACGTTTTCCCTTGTAGGATCGCTCTGGAGCAAATTCATGGACGTCACCGGCCTGATCAACTATATTGGAGAGTCCCTGTACATGCCGAATATTATGGGGTATCTGTGGACCTTCGTCCTGATTGTGGCCGTCATGATCGCATACGCTTGGGTGGCGACTTGGAACGAAGAAACGGATAAGTTTACGGTATTTTAATATAAAGGAGGTCTGGAAATTATGGTAGACGATATCAAAGCCGACGAAACTTTGGACTGCCGGGGACTGAGCTGTCCCATGCCCATTCTCAAAACCAAGAAAGAGATCGGCAAAATGGCCAAGGGCCAGATTCTGGAAATATTCAGCACCGATCCCGGAACGGGAAACGATCTTCCCAGCTTCGCCAAACGCGGCGGGCATGAATACCTGGGCAACAAGGAAGACCAGGGGTTCGTCCGGTATTATATCAAAAAAGGCTAAAAAGGAGATCGCTCATGCCTTTACTGGGTATTCTCGTACGGTCCGACAAATACCTGGATGAACTGATTAAATTCGTGCGAGCGGCCAAGGAGGAAAACGTGGAGATGAAGATATTCTTCACCCACAAGGGGGTGTTGCTGACGCAGAACCCCCGGTTTCCCGAATTGACCGGTCTAGCTGATTTGTCACTGTGCAACGTCGGATATGAGGCCAACAATCTCAAAGGCAAGCCGGCGCCCGGTGTGCCGGAAAGCGGTTTCGCCACCCAGGCCAGAAACGGTGTCATGATCGAAGACTGCGACCGGTACGTGGTGTTCTAGGAGGTCCTCATGGAAGATGTCAAGAATGTCGCCTTTTTAATTCGCGAGCCCGAAAACGACTGGGAAGGCGTTCGATCCAGCCTGGGGCTGGCCGTGGAAAACTTCTGGGTCACCACTTTCATTATCGATCACGAAGTCGATATGACCGACGAACTGAAAGAAAACCTGGAATGGCTTGAGGACATGGAATGCTCCTACTATTCCAATGTTCAGGTCAATTGTGACAAACATGGTTTTCAGTATTTGAGCCTGGAAGATATCGGCCAAAAACTTCAAGAAATGGATTTGATCATACCCTTTTAGCTTGGAGGCCCTATGAAGATGTTGCATATTCTCAAGTCCAAACCGGACGCGGTAACCGAATCGCTCATGCAGGCCGCGGGCAAAGGGCATGATGTCCAGGTTTTCGAAATGTACGGCGATAACGTGGATTACCGTAAGCTGGTAAAGCTTATAATGGACTATGACAAAAACATTAGCTGGTGGTAAAAAAACGCTGCGAACAGGGGGGCGTCTTGCGCGTCCCCCCTTCATTCATTAATCATCCCCCATACCGGCGCCCCGGCCCGTGGGCCCCGAATCCTGTTCTTGCGTCCGTCCTATGAGGCCGCCCTATTTCTGGTTTTTTTTCTGGAGTTTTATTTTATTCCTGACAGCCGTGTTCGCGGTCTATCGTTTTTCAAACCCGGAATGGAAACTATACCAGGAGCGGTTCGCCGCCAGCGAACTGGCCCGCCTTGAAACGCTCAAGACCGACGGCAAAATCCCGCAAAGCGAGTACATGGAAAAACGGACCGCGCTGCTGAATTTCAAACCCCGCATAACAGAAGTGTCCATTCCCCGCTGGAACCGCAAGGACCGCTGTCCCACCTGCCACCTGGGGCTGGAAGAGATCAGTCCGGCCCATCCCGTGGAAACCTTTGGCTGCACTATCTGCCATGAAGGAAACGGGCTGTCGCTGAACAAGGAGGAAGCGCACCAGGGGATGCTGGGCGTCTCAAATCCTTCCCGGCTCGAAACGGTAAGCGCCTCATGCGGCAGAGTCGCCCCGGACGGCGTCCGGTGCCATGCGGGGCATCCGTCTTTGGACAAAAATCAGGCCGAACGGGTTCCCCGCGCCATTATGGCGACCATGACCGGAGTCATTACCAGCCTGCGGATCACCTGGGGGGCGCAAAAGGAATTCGCGTCCCAATACGCCACGGTGGGGCTTGCGGGCAAGGACGGAACGCTCCGCTTGCGGCCCATACCCTTCTTTTCCCCGGATCAGGCGCCCCGAGGACCGGACGGCGCTCTCCTGCTCGAGGACATTCTGGGCAATAAAATTGAGATTTCCGGTCAGTTCGCGGACGACCAGTGGCGAAAGTTCTGTTCCCGATGCCATCTCTGGGCGGAACGGCCCGAAGGCCCCAGCGCTCACGCGGCGGGGTGCGCCGCGTGCCATGTGTTGTACGAAAGCGACGGATACTACCGGGGCGGCGACGCCGTTCTGCCTCGTGACCGCGCGGGATACGGCGCCAGGCATGAAATCACCACGGTCATTCCGGTCGCGCAATGTCTCCGCTGCCATAACCGCAGCGGCCGCATGGCCATGGCGTACACGGGGCTTATGGAAAACGACGGCTACGGAACTCCCTACCAAAACGGAAACCTGCGGCGGGAGGATCTGTCCGGAGGACGTTCGGTTCTTCATCTGGCGGCCGATGTCCATTGGGAAAAGGGTATGAGCTGCGTGGACTGCCATACCGGGGCCGACACTATGGGCGATGGAAAGGTCTATGATCGTATGCGCGACCAGGTGGAGATCCGGTGCCGGGATTGCCACGGCTCGGCGGACGCTCCTCCCCGTTTTCAGACGCTGCGTGAAGAGGACTACGGCGTCTGGGCTTCCTGGTATCTGGCCATTCCTGAAAACAAACCCGGAGACCGGCTGGCGGTTTCCTCCCGGGGCGGCCCGCTCGTCAACGTGAAACTGGAGGGAACCGAAACCGTTCTCTATTCGAAGGTGACCGGAAAACGGCATGTCATCCCGCTGTTGACCGACAAGCCCGGTCCGCACACCGTCGCCGGGCACGAACGAATGGAATGCTTCTCCTGCCATACGCGCTGGGCCGTTCAATGTTACGGCTGCCACGATTACCGCCATGCGGGCGAGTCGCAGTACGACGCCATGACCAACCACGCGGCGCCGGGGCGATGGAGCGAAACGCGCGACTATTACCGGTTCATGTCTCCGCCACTCGGGATCAACAGCAAGGGAAAGGTCTCCCCCTACATGCCGGGTTGTCAGGCGCTTTTTAACAGTTTGGACAAAAACAATCGCGTCATTGACCCGTATGACAACTACGTGTACCCGGGAAACGGCGTTCTCAACGGAATCGTGTCCGTTCCCATCTACCCGCACACCACGGGCGGAGAGACGCCGTTGTGCGAGGACTGCCACCTCGACCCCAAGGTTCTGGGACTGGGAGGCGGCGTGGGCCTTGAAGGCGCGGAGGGGAGCGGTTTTGAAACGATTTCCGATCCCGGACAGTTCGGGTATCCGGTTTCCTTTTCCTGGGAAAGCCTGATAGACGCCGCCGGGACCGTTCTGCAGGGAAATTCCCATCAGGGGGCGCGCCCCTTCAACGCCACGGAGTTGAAAAGGATTCGGCGGGTGGGACGCTGCCTGACCTGCCACGACAGCGCTCTCGATCCCATCTATCAGCAGGATTTTGCCCGAAGTCTGCAAGAGGCTGACAGCGAAAAGCACCGCGGGCTGGAAGACGATCTGCTTTCCGGCCGTGTAACCATGAAATACCCGCGCGAGCCCTTGTGGAGGGCTCAAGAGGCCGACCATGACCGGCCCTAAAAAAAGGCTGACAGTCCGGTCCGTCCGGGGGACGCTGCAATGCGCTTTACTGGGAGGGCTTGCGTTCGCCGTCCTGTTTACGCTGCAGACCCTCGCGTACGGTTGCCTGTCCTGTCACCAGGGTATCGAGGAAATCAGCTCCACGCATCGGTTTCCCTGCGCGCAATGCCACGATGGGGACGAACAGGCGGCGGATCTGCGGCGGGCGCACGCCGGACTCATCCCCAACCCCTCATCGCTGGAACACGCCGCGCAAAAATGCGGCTCCTGCCATGCGGATCAGGTCAAACGCGTACAAGCTTCACTCATGGCCACCGCCGCGGGCATGGTGAATCAGACCAAGTATCTTTTCGGCGCGCAGAACAAGGGCGAGACGCGCTACGCGGCCTCATTCACCGCGCCGTTGGACCCGCTGCCCGACCCGGAAACATCCGGGCAGGCGGTGGACGATCTGCTGCGTCGGAAATGTTTGCGCTGCCATTTGCAGAACCGGGGCGCCTCGCGGCACGGGGACTATCGCGCGGACGGCTGCGCCGCCTGTCATATGCTCTATGCGGACGACGGCCTCAGCCAGAGTCGGGATCGCGCCATCAGCGCGCTCATGGACGAAGCCCGGAGCGGCGGCAAGACGCTCGCGCGGGGGTATCCCGTCGTTCACCGTATCAGGACCGATATTCCTGTTTCGCAATGCTCCCGCTGTCACAATTCCAATTACGTGGGGGCCGATTATCAGGGTATGTTCGAACGCGACTATCCTGCCGCCTACCGTTTCCTGTCAAAGGACGGCGAATCGCTCCGGGCCATTCACGGCCTGGACCATCACCGGTTGCTGCCGGATATCCATTTTGAACGCGGTCTGGCCTGCGTCGACTGTCACGTCCAGGACGAACTCATGGGAGACGGCGAGGCGCGCGGGTTCTCGTACACGAGTCTCAAGGTGGGGTGCGCGGACTGCCATGGGACACCCGAACAAAGCCCGGCGGTCGCCGTGGTGGGAGAGAAGGATCTCCGTATGGCCGCGGCCAACCCGCGCTATGACGTGTCTCCCGGCGACCGGGCTCTGCTGGCCGAAAGTGGGACCGTTCTGGCGCATGTCCGGCCGGTTGACGGCCACTGGGTCCTGACGTCCAAGGTCACCGGGTTGAAGCATGTCATACCGCAGCTCAAGGGCAAGGCTATCGTCGAACACGACATTCCCCAACACATTACGGGTATGGAGTGTTACTCCTGCCACGCAGCCTGGTCGTTTCAGGACTACGGGCTCAACCTCATGTACGATGAAAGTCCCCGATATGAACAATGGCGGGACTTGTGGGCGCAAAACGATCCCCAGATTCAGAATCTGCTTATAGCTCAGCTTCCCCTCGAACCGCAGGCGCAAACTTCTCCCCTGACGCGGGACTGGCTGACCGCCACGTTGAAGCCGGGCGCCTGGTATGCGGGGTGGCTGTACCGGCGGTGGGAGAACAATATTCTGGGCCGAAACGCGCGCGGCAAAGTCAGCGTGTTCCGGCCCCGGTTTCAATTCATCGTAACAAGGGTCAACGCTACGGGGACGGTTCTGGAGGACAACCGTATTCCACAGACCGCCGACGGGGCGCAGGGCTGGGCCATGAATCCCTACGCGCCGCATACGATCCGGCGGGGGACCGTGCGCTGCGAAGGCTGCCACCTCAACCCCAAAGCCATCGGGCTGGGCTTGGTCCGTTTCCGCAAAACAGACACAGGCTACCGTATCGAACCGCTGACCAAGCCCGGAAAAGACGGATTATCCATCGATTACGGCCTGGAGCAGATCGTTCGCATTGACGGAAGGCCAACCCAGCTCTCCACACAACCCGGCGCTCGGCCGTTCAACAGAGAAGAGATCAAGGGACTGCTGGAAAAGTCGACTTCATATCTAAGGTTTAGGCTGGAGGAGTGGAACAGGGGCTCCGGTTCTGACCGGAAGTGACGCTTGGGATGTTCAATACGCGGACTGGCCGGAGGCGCGGCTGGAGCAGTATCAGTAAGATTTGTATTTGCCGACGAAGTCGTCCATAAGCTGAGTCTCGAAATTGGCTTTGACCTTCACCAATTTCTTGATATCGTTGTCGCTTATTTCAGTAATTCCCTTACTGTCGAAAAACGCCCGCATGCTTGAAGCGTCTGTCAGCCCTATAAACTCTCTGACCATTTCGGGGTCACTCTGCGCCTCCACAATAAAATCGACAAAATTCTTCTTTGCAGGCATGCCTAATCTCCTTATTCGTTTAAATTAGTAAAAATAAAATGATAAAAATGGCATATCAAAAATTATATATCGGCAGTGACAAAAAATATAGGTTTTTATTATCGACAAAGACCTATTTGCAAGCGCCGGCGGGATCGGAGAAAGATCATGATGACGCGTGTCGCGGATATGAATTCCCGGAATCCCGGCGAGCCCCTTCCAGAACTTTTTTGCAGTACGGATCATCGTGGCCTCCGGCCGTACACCACGGCGCGGGCCGGGACAAGCCATGTTCCCTGCACAATGCAAAATAATCGCAACCAGGGCACGTGGACGTATCGGGAGCGGTCGCTTTGCGGTACGCGCCTGAAGCCAAAATCCTTGAAAGCGCGCCCGGCTCGTAGGCGCCCAGGCTAATCCCGCTGGAATGAAAGAGACGCACGCTCCGATCCGCCATGACGATCAGCTGGCCCGGGCGGCGCGGTTCCATGGACGGCGGGATATGGGGCGTCCCGAGCAGGTATGACGCGGCGTTCATCAAGGGGTCATAGAGGATATCCGTTCGAAGGCCGTACAAATTCAACAGGGCGACCGTTCTCGTGAGCCGCAGGAAGTCGTCCGGGTCGAGCGCTTCTTCCTCCAGAGTAAAATCCCGGCCGGAAGGCGGGACAAGGCGTATCAGGGTGAGGCGTTGAACGCCGGGAAAATGTTCATACAGATCAAAGGCGAATTGCGGTAGCCGGGGAAGCAGGGATTTGAGCGCGACGGTAAAGATGCAGAGTCCAACTCCTGCGTTGAGGGCGTTTTCGACGCCTCGGAGCGTCCGCTCGCGCGTCCCTTCGCCTCGCAACCGATTATGCGATTCCTCTGTGCCTTCCAGACTTACAGAGATGGAAAGGCCTTTATAAGCCGCAAGCGTCCCGGCTGCGGCGGCCGTAAGCAGCGTCCCGTTGGTGTTCAGGAAAATTTCTTCATATCCCGCTTCCAGGGCGTGGTTGAGCGCTTCCGGCAGTCCTTCCCAGAGCAACGGTTCACCGCCGGTTACGCTCAGAATGTGGAAATCCTCGTTTTGACCCTCCAGGATGATATCCTTTACTACTTTCAGTGGCAGGCTCGAAGCTTGAGCGTTCCCGGCGCGGGCAAAGCAATGGTGGCACGAGATATTGCAGCGGGTGGTGACTTCAACGCCGAGCGCGTTTTGTGTGGAGCCGTTCATAACGCCCAATCCTGAGCGGGTTTCAGTGGCCGCGAAAGTTCATGAAATTCATGGGCCAGTCCCGTCATGCCACAGCTCTCGGCGTGCGCGGCGCCTGACGCCAGTTCTGCGCGAATTTTTTCGATCAGGAGATCGGATACGCCTTGTTCTTGTATACGCCTGATGACCCGCTCAAACTGCTCTCCATATTGGCCCGCATATCGGGTGGAATCCCACAAGGGCTTCACCTCGTCAGTGAGGCTGAAGTAGAGCGCGGAACGAGCGCCGTTGAGCAGGTCCGTTTCCAAATCGTTCAGGTCGTCGAGCAGTCTCCAGGCCACGCCGAAGGAGCAATAGGCGCTCTGAGCCGCCTGGCGGAAGCGGTCGTCCGCGCCCATCATCAGGCACAGCAGATCGGGGACGATCAGTCCGGTGGCCATCTGACGCCTGAACCGGTCGCAGTAGTCATCCAAAGAGTTCATGTCCGTCGGGTCAAGAATGGCGGAGTAGTAATCGTCAAGAAAACCGCCGATGATGGAAGCCCCGCCGTCGATCCCGTCGGCCACATGGTCCAGGGCGCGGCGCATCATCAGCCAGGACTGGCTTCTCACAAGCAGGGCCAGGTGGGTAACCGGCAGGTCGCGGTCATGGAGATGATCGTCGAGGTAGTGAAGAAACATGGCCATGGCGTGCGCTGTCCGGGCCGACCTCAATTTCTCTTGCGGTACGGTTTTACGCGATTGCCCGGATTGGACGATCCAGCGCATAACAGACCATGTGGGTGGATAAAATTTCTTAAAAAAGTCCAGCTCTTCTCCGATGGAAGCGCCCGAACGCCTCATGAAAAACAGGATGGCCCCGGTCTGCGCCGAAGGCGGCAACGAGCGGCAGAGGCGAATCAATTCCTGGTTCAGTTCCTTTAAAAGATTCTTTTCATCCGGGGTAAGGTTTACGCGACCGAAGTCGATGGCGTGGCAGGAGGCTAAAAATTTCCTGAGCTCTGCGTCCATGGCGTTCCCTTGGGTCTGAGATCGGCGCGCCTTACGGTGTGATCGGCCTGGAGCGATGTCGGCTGTTGAGCCCGGACACGCGGCTCAATTCATCGAGATCCCATTGCAGATTCATCGCTTCAAACATGCGTTCCGCTCTTTTCAAATATTCCTCCGCGTTGATTCCGTTAAGCGCGCGCGGAACGTCCGCCGCCTCCAGCATGCGCTTTCCCACTTCGAAAAACGTCCGCGCCAGTTCGAGACGCGCGCCAAGGCGCTCTCCCTCTTCTATGGCCTTGCGCCACCAGGAAAGGGCTTTTTCCCGCTTATGGATTCTCCAGCGGCACAAGCCGCTCAACCGGTATGATTCCACACGGTGTTCGGCGGCCTTGCGTGAAACACGTCTGAAGAGGCGCGCTGTTTGAAGCGCCGTTTTGCGCTGGCTGGACGGGGTAGTCTCGCCGCGCTCCAGGGACTCATGCAGCGCGTAGAGGTCATATTCCATTTTGCTGCGGTAAAAACTGGCTAATTGTATGGGAACCGCATGCGCCGAAGGCCGGATTTCATCGGCGCGCCGCAGGGTGTCGCCGGATTTGTCCATTTCCTCCAACAGCAGGTGTATCAAGGCTTTATAGGAATATAAGTCAAACAGGAACATGGACAGCCCCGCCTTACGCGCCAAAGCGATTCCTCGCTCAACTTCGTCGAGAGCCTCCGGCAGGGATCTGCGTTCCATGAGCAACGCCGCGTTTAATTCGTATTTGAGCAGCAGCGAGAACTCATTTTCATAGGTTTCGTACATATGGTTCAGTTTGAGCGTCATGGACTCGGCCAGATCCAGTTCCCCCTGATGGAGGGCGATCAAGCCGTGCCAGTACGCGTGCTGCGAAGCGTCATAGACACCTCCCATATCCAGAGTGCGCTTCACCAGTTCGTCATCGTAGCCTTTTATATCCTTCCAATTCCCTTCAAAGTAGTTATGAATGGTGTCCAGAAAATCATACAGAATGAGTTTTTGAGGGTCGCTTCTGTCAAGGAGCGGTTTTACGGTATCGAGGATTTTCCTGCTCAAGCAAAAAGACAGGCCGGTGAAGGAGAAAAGCGAACTGGCGCCCATGAACATTTCAAGGCCCGATTCCAGCTTTGTTAAGTCGAACCGGGTGATCTCTCCGCAGATATAGAGCGACTCCATAAAAAACTTCCTGGGGTCGATTATAGCCAGAGCCTTGCATTTCTTATAATAGAGTTCGACGCTCTCGGCGTCTCCGGGCGATGGGTCCTTTTTGAATTTCAGGGAGGGAAGGCACAAGGCCGTCAGGAAACCCAGAAACGACGACAAGAGCCTGAGCGGCGCCAAGACGGTGAGGCGAGGTTTTTCCCAGTAATAATCGAGCGCCCTATCGAAATACTCCACGGCCTCTTCGTACTGACCCCGGTTATAGAGCGCGAGCGCGATATTTTTCTCCAACACTGCTACTTTCGCGGGTTCGGCGGTGGAGCCGACCTGCTTTAGATACAGGTCCAGCGCTTCCCGGTAGAAATGCAGCGCTTCATTGGAAGCCGAACACCTGAGCGCTTCCGCGCCCGCCTTTTCGAGATATTCCTTGGTCTTCTCCAGACTTTCGCCCTTGCCGTAATGATAGGCGAGCATACCGTAAAATTCGTGGAGCCGGGCTCGGAAAATCTTTTCGATGGAACGCGCGACGTTCAGGTGCAGTTCCCTGCGCTGTGGGCTTAGCAGATATTCGTACGCGGTTTCCTGGGCCAGCGCGTGTTTGAAAAAGTATTCCACTTCGCCCATATTCTTCCGTTCCCGTACAAACTGCTTTTCCTTCAGAACCCGCAGCCGGTCGTCTATGTCGTCGACCGAATCCGCCACGTCGACAAGAATCCGGTAGAAAAAGCTTCTGCCCATGACCGCCGCCACCTTGAGCAGGTACCGCGTTTTTTCTTCCAGGCGGTCCATCCGGGCCATGAGCCAATCGTTCACCGTGTTGGGAACGGCGCCGCCGGTTGTCTGAAGCGCGCCGTTTTTATGAACGGTGGCCCGTTCTTCCATGAACGACCGTACGATTTCTTCGAGGAAAAAGGGGTTGCCGCCGGCCCTCCTGAGAATTTCCTCGGTTAGGGAGTGATGAGTTCCCACGCCATTGAGCATGTTGGAAACGAGCTCCTGGCTCATCCGCTCATCGAGCGGCTGCAGTTCGATTTCCACGTAATGGGACGCGTGCCGTTCCCGCAGGGTCTCGGTTATGCGTTCGCCGGTTTCCGCGTAGCCGGGGCGGAAAAGATTGATAAACAGGATTTTTCTGGTTTCGGCCAGCCGGAAGAGCGATTCCATCAGCTCGATGGAGCTGGTGTCCGCCCAATGCAGGTCTTCCGTCACCAGCGCCAGTGTGGCGCGTCCGGTCGCCTGGATCAGGAGTTCCCGCACGCTTTTCAGGATCAATTTTTCCAAAGCTTCGCCCTCGATGCCGGCGATCCGCTCCGCGTACCGGCCTGAAAGCTGCATCCCCATGAGCGTGGCTATAAAGGGAAGGGTTTCATCCGCGCTGTTCGGGCTCAGGTTGGTGGCGGCGGCTTTCAGTTTGGCGAACGCTTTGGCTTCTCCGTCGTCGGCGCCGATGCGCGCCCACTGTTTCAAGAAGTCGATGACGGGATGGAAACTCAGGTTCCTCCCCATGGACAGGGCTCTTCCTTCAAATAGGGTTACCTTTTTGATCACTTCGCGCTTTTTCAGTTCGGCTATGAGCCTGGATTTGCCGATTCCGGCCTCACCCACGATGTTCACGATGGAGCCTTCGCCGTTCACGGCCTTCATCACCTGAAGCTCCAGCATGTCGAGTTCTTTGTCCCTGCCCACCATCGTGGAGTAGATCATCCGTTCGGCGCCGAGCCGCGGGCGGTACACGTCTTTTTTCTGGGACAAAACCTTATAAACGGGGATCGGCGCTTTCTTGCCTTTCACCTCCATTTTTCCCAGCGCCTGATAGTGAAAGAGGTTTTCGGTCAGTTTATATGTTTTCTCGGTTACATACACAGTCCCCGCTTCCGCCAGACCTTCCATCCTGGACGCCAGATTGACGGTGTCTCCCACCGCCGCGAACTCCACCCTCAGATCGTTTCCCAGGGAGCCCACCACCACCGGCCCGGTGTTTATGCCGATACGCATTCTGATGGGCGCAAGACGCATGTCCCGGTGGCGGAATTGGGCCATTTCACGCTGAATGGAGAGCGCTGAAAGAACGGCGCGTTGGGCGGCGTCCTCCAGGGCCACAGGCACTCCGAAAAGAGCCATGATCCCGTCCCCGGTCAGGCTGTTCACGGTCCCTTCGTAGTCATGCACCCGGTGAATGAGAATTTCATAGATGTGATCCATGAGGGAAAAGGCGTTTTCGGGGCCAAGCGTATCCACCAGCGGCGTATAATTCTCCATATCGCAGAACAACACTGTGACCTGCTTGCGCTCGCCTTCAATTTTGTCTTTCTGCGCAAGGATTTTTTCAAGCAGCCCGTTGGGAAGATAGCGCTTAATCACGGCCATTTTTTCTTCGGGCGAGGATTGTTGGGAAATGGAACCGTAGAAGAGAGAAGGCTTGGCGCCGCCGGGGACTGCGAATAAACCGGGGCGTTGGGGAAGGTTATTTCCCAGTTTGGCGCCGCATTGGCCGCAGAAGTTTTGGGCTTCAGGGCTCTCGAACTGGCAGTTTGGGCACTTCACTACGCTTCTCTTGCTGTAAAGTCTTCTTTTAAGAAAGCTTGATCGAGAAGGCCCGCAACTTTGTTTATTCAGAACGTTCGTCGGTCTGCCTGAAATAGAGAACGCCAGGGAGACTATGAGGCAGCCGGAAGCGCTTGGGTGACGCGTTCTTCAGGTGGACGCTCAAGGTGGTGAGGATGAGTCGAAACAGATTCAGAACAACAGAATGATAACGCACTTTTGGGTATCGGTCAAATCCGTTTATCAAAGAAGGGTGGTCCGGGGCCTTTGTTGTCGAGAGCCGACCGCGTCAACGCGCTTTACGCCGCCAACGAATTTGCTCCCTGAAACGGGAATAGGTGGTATCCTGTATTGTGACTTAAAACCTGTCTACTCTAGAATAACCTGAGGTTGTCGCCCTCGTATTTAACTGGATTTCAACTGTTTAAACCGGAGGAAGAAAAGTCATGAACAGAAAAATGGTTTTGCTATGGGCGCTGTTTCTGGCGTTGACGGTTTTTGTTGGACCGGCTTTGGCGCAAATGGGTAGCGCGCCTCTTGAAGTACAAACGTCCGGAGACATCCGGTATGTCAGTGGCGGGATCGGTGTTATTGAAAGAGCTCAAATGGAAGCGATGGCAACGGATTACAATGTGAAACTGGAGTTCTCCGCCGCCTCTGGCCCCTATATATCGGGCGTGGAAGTAGTGGTAAAAGGCGCCGGAGGGTCGGAGCTTTTAAGCGCGGTTTCCGACGGCCCTTGGTTTTTTTTGAATATGCCCGCGGGCAACTATGTTATTGTGGCTACATTCCGCGGAGTTACGGATACTATGAAAATAACGGCGGGAAAAGGGCTGAAAAAATATAATCTGTACTGGCGCGCGCCCGCGCGGCGTCTCCCGGAGGGCGATGAAATGTAATCCGTTTCCTACGGCTTCAGCCCGTGGCCGGAGAAGGGCTGATGCCGCGCCAGAGGCTCCCCGTGGTTTCCATTGCGGCTGAGCGCGCGCGTGTTTACGTTTAAAAAATGGGGATACGGTTCATGGAAAAAAACAGAGCCATTGCGCTTTCGAAAAACGCGCGGATTGTTTTGGAAAGCCGCTACCTGCGGAGAGACGGTAAGGGAGGGCTGCTTGAGACGCCCGAAGCTATGTTTCGACGGGTGGCTCGCGCGGTGGCGCGTGTGGAAGGCGCCTATGACCCGCGCGCCGATCTGGAGTCTCTGGAAAACGTTTTTTACGACCTGATGGCCAACCTGGAATTCCTTCCCAATTCACCCACGCTAATGAACGCGGGCGCGAAACTGGGTCAGCTTTCCGCCTGCTTTGTCCTGCCGGTGGAAGATTCGCTCGAGAGCATTTTCGATGCGGTCAAGAACACGGCCCTTATTCACAAGAGCGGCGGGGGTACCGGTTTTTCCTTTTCGCGGCTCAGGCCCCATAACGACGTGGTGAATTCGACCCATGGGGTTTCTTCGGGTCCCATTTCCTTCATGCGCGTATTCGACATGGCCACCGAAACCATCAAGCAGGGCGGGACCCGGCGCGGCGCGAACATGGGGATTCTGCGGGTGGATCACCCGGACATCGAGGAATTCATAGACTGCAAACGGGACAAGAAAACGCTCACCAATTTCAACCTGTCCGTGGCGGTGACGGACGCCTTTATGGAGGCGGTTCAAAGCGACGGCCGGTTCGCCCTGATCAACCCACGCAACGGCGAAGAAGTGGCGCGCGTGGACGCGGCTCGTTTGTTTGACAAAATAGTGGAATCGGCCTGGGAAACCGGAGACCCCGGCGTGATCTTCATCGACGCCGTCAACCGCGCCAATCCCACACCCAACGCCGGGCCCATCGAATCGACCAATCCCTGCGGGGAACAGCCTCTGCTGCCCTACGAATCGTGCAACCTGGGCTCCATAAACCTCAACGCGGTCGCCGGGACGGACGGTATCGACTTTGAACGGCTGCGGCGCCTGGTCCGTCTGAGCGTCCATTTTCTGGACAACGTGGTGGACGCCACCAGGTTTCCTCTGAAAGAAATCGAACGGGTCACGCGGGCGAACAGAAAGATTGGTCTGGGAGTGATGGGGTTCGCGGATCTGCTTATTCGTCTGGGCGTCCCGTATGACTCCCCGGAAGCGGTCGAGATAGCCGAAAAAATCATGGGGGTCATTCAGGAGGAATCCAAACGGGCAAGCGCCGATCTGGCAAGGGCGCGGGGCAATTTCCCCAACTATCCGGGCTCGATCTACGACAACGCGGACACTCCCTACATGCGGAACGCCACCACCACAACCATAGCCCCCACCGGCACGTTGAGCGTCATCGCGAGCGTATCCAGCGGGATCGAGCCGCTTTTTGCCCTGGCCTATACGCGTCTCGCCCTGGGAGGGACAAAGCTTATGGAAACGTACCCGCCCTTCAAGGCCAGGATGGAGGAAGAAGGGCTCTATTCGGAAGAGCTTATGCGCAAGGTCGCCGCGCAAGGGGGTGTCCGGGATATGGCGGAGGTCCCGGACCACATCAAACGAATCTTCGTCACGGCGCATGACCTGACCCCCGAGTGGCATGTGCGGATTCAGGCGGCGTTTCAGAAAAAGACCGATAACGCGGTGTCCAAAACCATAAACTTTGCGCCGGACGCCACGGTGGACGACGTGAAAGAGGCGTATCTTATGGCCTACCGCGCGGGCTGCAAAGGGATCACCATTTACCGGTACGGCAGTCGTGACGAGCAGGTTCTCAGTTTCGCGGCCGAGGATCTGGAGAAGGCCGGCGAGCCGTTGCCGGGGCCCACACCGTGCGCGCGGCCCTTTTACCCTCACGAAGAGCATGTCGCCAACATGATTTGCGGCTGAACGCTACACGCGGAAGCCTGCGAGCGATCCGTACTGAATCATGCCTTTGACCATACGAAACCTCCACTCATGGAATGTGACTCCCAAGGAGGCCGTGGAACTGCAAAACCGGCTGCGACCTCAACTGCGGACCGAAAAGCCTCCAAACGCCATAAGAATCGTGGCGGGCGCGGATATTTCCTACGACAAGAATTCACAGACCTGCTACGCTACGGTCGTGGTCATGGATATCTCGACCATGGAGGTACTGGAGGAGCGCGCCTGCGCGCGGCAGTGCGGCTTTCCCTATGTGCCGGGGCTCCTGACGTTTCGGGAAGGCCCGGCGCTGCTCAAGGCGTTTGAAGCGCTTGACGCCACGCCGCAGGCGGTTATCTTCGACGGACAGGGAATTGCGCATCCGCGCCGCATGGGAATCGCGGCGCACATGGGACTGTTTCTGGACATCCCCACCGTGGGGTGCGCGAAAACGAGGTTGTATGGGTCGGGCGCCGAACCGCCTGACCGGGTGGGTGGGCGCGTTCCCCTGGTCAAGGATGAAGAGGTTCTGGGCGCTGTTCTGCGAACCAGAAAGCACGTGAGGCCGATGTATGTGTCTCCCGGCCACCGGATGGACGTGGAGGGGGCGGTGGCCCTGGTTTTAGCCTCCGGCAAGGGATTCCGTCTGCCGGAGCCGACCCGGCAGGCTCACCTGCTTTCCAATAGGATTCGGCGAGAAAGTTCAGATATAGCAGAGAAATCCGGCGCATAAATGAAGGGATGGCGCCTTTTGGCTTTGATAGTGCGAAACATTTATGATATTTCCATTTCTGTATACAATATCGCCGCGCGGTGAGCGCGGGAGTCAGGAACATGTCGATCATAGAAAAAGTAGCAGAACGCAAGATTAAGGAAGCGATGGAACAAGGCGTGTTCGAGGACCTGCCCGGGCGTGGAGAGAAAATCAAGTATGAAGACGACCGGCATATCCCCGAAGACCTTAGAATGGCCTATAAAATCCTCAAGAACGCCAATTGCGCTCCTCCGGAGCTGGCTCTGAAGAAGGAGATTCGCCAGGTCGAGGATTTGTTGAATACGATTACCGATGAAAAAGAAAAATATCAGCAACTGAAGCGGCTTAATTTTCTGGTCATGAAGCTGAACATGATGCGTGAACGTCCTGTCAAGTTTGAGGAAAACGAGCGGTACTATGACCAGGTAGTTGAAAAGTTCAGCAAGGGAAAAGGCTCGTAACCTTTTTTCTACTCCATTTTCCTATAACATTTCAGTCTGTTTTCCGGGGAGGTTGCGTCCATGGATATGAAGCGTGACTATTACGAAGACATCCAGCTTCTTGATAGTGGCGCTAAAATGTTCTGGTTCTGCTTTTTTATCGCCGTTCTGATTGCCATTCCTATTTTTTCTCCCAATTATTATCTGTATATGATTAATTACATGGCCATAAATGTTCTGGTGGCCATGGGTTTGAATATTCTGGTCGGCTACACCGGCCAGATTTCCCTCGGGCACGCGGGATTCTTCGCCATTGGGGCCTACACGACCGTACTGCTCATTATGAAAGCGGGTATCCCATTCCCCATCGCCCTGCTGTGCGGCGGCTTTCTGGCGGCCTTGTTCGGCTTTATCCTGGGCCTTCCGGCCCTGCGTCTGGAAGGGCCATACCTGGCCATAGCCACCCTGGGCTTCGGCATGGCCATCATCCAGATAATCGGCCGGTGGCAGTTTCTGGGCGGCCGCATGGGTATCGAAGTTCCCCATATGACCATAGGGCCGCTGACCATAGAGGGCGACCGCAGCCTCTATTACGTGATCATGTCCATAACCTTTGTGATGGTCCTGGCGGCGAGGAATCTACTCAAAACGCGTGTGGGACGCGCCTTTATCGCCATACGGGACAGCGACATAGCCGCCGAAACCATGGGGGTCAACCTGACCTACTACAAAACTCTCGCTTTTGCCGTGAGCGCCTTTTACGCGGGCGTAGCCGGAGGACTCATGGCGTTCGTGCTGGGTTACATCAATCCCAATTCCTTTAACTTTATCCTTTCCATTCTTTTCCTGGCCATGATCGTCGTCGGCGGGGTGGGTTCCGTATTGGGATCCATCATGGGCGGAGCGCTCATATCATTTTTGAATTTGAAGCTGGACGCCATACAGGAACTTCCCCTGCTGGGCTCCATATTGGTGACCATATCCAATAACTGGATGTCCGTGAGCGGACTGCCCAATGTCGCGTCCATCGTCTTCGGCCTGATCCTCATCCTCATAATTGTCTTTGAACCGCTGGGCTTATACGGAATCTGGATACGCACAAAGCTGTACTGGAAAACATGGCCTTTTTAAATCGCGGCGCCAACAGCGTTCGGGAGGTACTGTGTTTGCGCAACTGATCGTCAGCGGAGTCTCCATGGGAAGTCTCTACGCGCTTATCGCCATCGCGATGGTCATCGTGTACAAGACCTCCGAAGTCCCCAATTTCGCCCAGGGTGAAATGGCCATGATTTCCACGTTCGTGGCCTATTCTCTTTTATCCACGTATGAATGGGGATTTGTGGGATCGTTCCTCGGCGCGCTGGCGTTTGCGGCCGTTCTGGGGATTTTTCTGGAGTTCGCGTTTCTGAGGCGGGCCAAAAACCCCAATATTCTGGGGTTCATCATCATAACCCTGGGTTTTGAAATGGTGTTGTACGGCCTGGCGAGCTGGAAATGGGGCGCGGATCAAAAGGATTTCCCCTTTCCCGTATCGGATTTCGACATCGTGTCCATAGGCCCGGTGGTGGCCAGCTATCTCAATCTGGTGGCGCTGGGCGCGGCTGTTTTTGTCATGATCGCCCTGTATCTTTTTTTCAAGCATTCCAAGGTGGGTATCGCCATGAAGGCCACGCAGCAAAACCCCATGGCCGCCCGCATCAACGGTATCCGCACCAACCGCATTCTCAGCCTCACCTGGGGGTTGAGTTCGGTGATCGGCGCGATCGCGGGAATACTGCTGGCGCCTTTCGCCACCCTGGACCCCAACCTGATGCTCGACCCGCTGCTCAAGGGCTTCGCTTCGGCCGTGTTGGGAGGAATGACCTCCCTGGTGGGCGCCGCGTTGGGGGGCTACATGCTGGGGGTGATCGAAAACCTGTTCGGCGGTTATGTGTCCCTGGAATTTAAATCGGTAGTGGCCTTTCTGATCATCGTAATCGTGCTGTGCTTCAAGCCCAGCGGATTGTTCGCGCGTCATTACGTTAAAAAAGTGTAGAGGGGATGGATTTGACCGGCACGGCTCCTGAAAACGGCTCCAACGGCGACGGACTACTTACCATTTCCGAGCTCACCGTCCAATTCGGCGGGTTGGTGGCGGTGGCCAACGTGAGTTTCAAACTGCGCAAGGGAGAAATTTATTCCATCATCGGTCCCAACGGCGCGGGAAAAACCACGATCTTCAACTGCATCAGCGGAATCTATAAACCCTCCAGCGGATCGATAGTCTTCAAGGGCGTCCGCATCGACGGACGAAAGCCCGACCGGATCGCCCGGCTGGGCATAGCCAGAACGTTCCAGAATATTGAGCTGTTCGCCAAAATGACCACCATGGAAAACCTCATGCTGGGCCGCCATCTGCACATGAAAACGGGACTGTTGACCGGGGCCACGTTCTGGCGGCGGAAATCGTACGCGGCCAGGGAGGAAACCGAGCACAGGCGAAAGGTGGAGGAGATTATCGACCTGCTGGATTTGCAGTCCGCCCGCGACCATTACGTGGGCATGCTTCCCTATGGCACGCAAAAACTGGTGGAACTGGGCAGGGCGCTGGCCCTGGAGCCGGAAATACTTTTACTGGACGAGCCTTCCGCGGGGATGAACAGCGAAGAGCGGCAGGATCTTATTTTCTGGATCAAGGATATTCAGGATGAACTGGGGGTGACCATTCTGCTGATCGAGCATGACATGGGCATGGTCATGGATATATCCGATCGCGTGCTGGCCATCAATTTCGGTAAACCCATCGTCGAGGGCACGCCCGAAGAGGCGCAGCGGCACCCCGAAGTGCTCAAGGCTTATCTGGGGGAGGAAGAGCTGTTTGGCTAGCCAGCTGGAGATAAAGAATATCGAGACCTATTACGGCCTGATCTACGCGCTGCGCGGCGTTTCGCTTTCAGTTCCGGAAGGCAAGATCACCGCCATTCTGGGGTCCAACGGCGCGGGAAAATCCACCCTGCTGAAAACGGTCATGGGTTTGTTGGACGATCAGCCCGACAAGGGAACCATCGAATTCGAAGGCAAACGCATAGACCGGAAGGACCCGGAGGTCATCGTGCGCCGGGGGATCTCCTATGTTCCCGAAGGCCGGGAGGTGTTCGAGGAACTCACAGTCCTTGAGAACCTCCTGATGGGCGCCTATATCCGGCGGGACCGCGCCGGAGTGCGCAAGGACACGCAAGCCATATTCAGGCATTTCCCCGTGCTCCGGGAGCGCCAGGACCAGTGGGCGGGAACGCTTTCCGGTGGCGAACAGCAGATGCTGGCCATCGGCCGGGCGCTCATGAACCGGCCCAAGCTCCTCTTTCTTGACGAGCCCTCCCTGGGGTTGTCTCCGCTGCTGGTCAAGGACATCTTCCACATCATCAGAGCCATCAACAAGCAAGGCGTCACCATCCTGCTGGTGGAGCAGAACGCGCGCATGGCTTTGAGCATCGCCCATGTCGGCCTGGTCATGGAAACCGGGCGGTTCGTGCTCAAGGGCAGCGCGGAGGAATTGCGGGAAGATGAGGACGTGCAGGAATTCTATCTGGGCATGAAGAGCGACGAGTCGGCCAAAGGATATCAGCGCTGGAAACGCAAGAAACGCTGGCGCTAGAGCGTCGACCGCATCGTCCGGCGCGGGCAGGGCAGCCTTTTACCAAAAGACTTTAAAACAACTTCCGGAGTTAACCACATGAGCGGACAAACCGTCCCCGAGCTGTTTCAGACTACCGTAACCAGACTCGGCGACCGAACGGCCTTGCGCAAAAAGGAATTCGGTATCTGGCGGGATATAAGCTGGAACGAATACTATCGGCGGGCCAAATACGTCGGGACCGCGCTCATGGCCATGGGCTTGGAGAAAGGGGACTGCGTCAGCATTATCGGCGATAATTGCCCGGAATGGGTCATCATCGATCTGGGCGTGCAGTGCGCGGGAGGCGTGGCCGTGGGGGTGTACTCCACCAACGCCTGGGAACAGTGCGAATATGTGGTCCAAAACTCGGAATCGAAGTTCTATTTCGTGGAAAACGAAGAGCAACTGGACAAGTGGCTCAACTTCCGCGACAACGTTCCTCATTTGAAAAAGGTCATCGTGTGGGACCTCGAAGGATTGCGCCATTTCGAAGATCCCATGGTGATGACGTTCGATGAGCTGATGGAGTTCGGCAGGGAGGAAGCCGGAAAGAAGCCCGACTTGTTTGAAGAGCGCATGGCCGGAGTCACGCCGGACGATCTGAGCGCGCTCATTTATACCTCGGGCACCACCGGCCCGCCCAAAGGGGCCATGCTGACCCATCGCAATGTCACCTGGGAGGCCGATGTTCTGAGCAAGGACAATCCCATGTTCGAGGACGACGAGGTCATGTCGTTTCTGCCCCTGTGCCATATCTTTGAGCGGCTGTTTTCGGTGTTCTGTCAGCTCCGCATCGGGTATGTGGTCAATTTCATCGAAAATCTGGACACGGTGACCGACAACCTCCGCGAAATATCCCCCACCGTGGCGTACGCCGTGCCGCGCATCTGGGAGAAATACGCCTCCGCCATTTATATCCGCATGTCCGACGCCACCTGGTTTAAAAAGGTTGTGTTCGGAATCGCGCAGAAAATCAGTAAAAAGCGCACCGATATCAAGCTGCGGTTCGAACCGGTACCCTGGTATCTGGAGATGGGCTACCATTTGGCTCACTTTGCCGTGTTCAGAAAACTCAAAGAACGGCTGGGATTCGACCGGGTGCGGGTGGCCTATTCGGGGGCCGCGCCCATTTCTCCTGACGTGCTGGGCTTTTTCCAATCCATGGGCGTCAATCTCATTGAAGGATACGGCCAGACCGAAGGAACCGGCGTTACCTGCGCCTCCCGGATCGACAAACTCAGAATCGGCACGGTGGGCCCGCCCCTGACCGGCATGCGGGTGAAGATCGCCGATGACGGCGAAATACTGGTCAAAGGCCCCAACGTATTCGCGGGATACTACAAAAATCCGGAAGCTACGGAAGAGAGCCTCAAGGACGGCTGGCTTCATTCGGGTGATGTGGGGGAACTGGACGAGAACGGGTTTCTGAAAATCACCGACCGCAAAAAGGACATCATCGTCACCGCCGGCGGGAAGAACATTACACCCCAGTATATCGAGAACAAGCTGAAATTCAGCCCCTACATCAACGACGCGGTGGTCATCGGCGACCAGCGCAAGTTTCTCACCTGCCTGATCATGATCGACGAAGAGAACGTCATCAAGTACGCCCAGGACAACAAGGTGCAGTTTTCCACCTACCGGGACCTCACCCAGAGTTCGGCCATCAACCAGCTCATTGACGAGGAAGTGAAAAAGGTCAATAACTCGCTCTCACGCGTCGAGCAGGTCAAGAAATTCACCATTCTGCCCAAAAAGCTGTATGAAGAGGACGGGGAAGTCACCCCCACCATGAAGATCAAGCGGAAATTCATCAACGACGCGTTCAGTGATTTGATAGAAGCAATGTACCGGCGTTAAGGGGAAAATGGGGCGCCGGGCATTCGTGGGAGCAGCCTGAGAAGGCTTCTCCCACTTTTATATTTTATAAGAGGATAACACTTTACGTAATTTTTTCCGCACCGTAAGTGTGTTTATTGCGCTGGCTTTGGGGCGGGCGGGTTATCCGTTGAGCCATTCTCATCGGCTTGGGCCGCGAGTTTTTCTAGGAATTGGTGGAGCTTTTTGTCTAATTGCTTGACGGCTTCGCAGTCTTTCTTCAGGAGATTTTTCGCAGTGGTCGAGGATAATGGCAACCCTCTCACAAACCAACCGCGATGATAATCATACCGTAACAGATGTCGCGAAGAGTAAAATTTCTTACAAACTAGGTCAGCAAGAAAAGAGGCGATCCGCTCATGGTATTCTGACTCGTTCATGGTGGAAACTGGCCACTCATAGCCGGTTTCAGGGGGATCCCAGAACGCGTCCTCAATACCGTCCGCGTCTTCGAAGACCGTAGCCCTGCGGTTTCTCGCCGCGTTGACACGTTTGAGAGTTACCTTTTTAAGATCCCCTTCCGGCAAATGCTGTTGTATTTCTTTCAGAAAGTCATCCCAGCCAAAGGAATCGAGAGGAGACCAACGCACGCCGCGAAAATTGCTCAAGTCCAATTGCGCGTATGAAAAGTCTGTCCCACCGATTTTGGCGTAACTCAGATCCGCGCCCTGCAGGTATGCATTCCTCAAAACCGCGCCCTGCAGACTTGCGCCTCTCAAATTCGCGCCCTGCAGAATTGCCTCCCCCAAAACCGCCCCCTGTAGGTTTGTCCTTTCCAAATTCGCGCCTTGCAGGTTTGCCTCTAGCAGGAACGCGCCCTGCAGGTTTGCATTTTGCAGATCCGTGCCCGGCGACTCAGCGTATGCCAGATTTGCCATCTGCAGCTGCGCAGATGTTAAATCCGCGCCCCGCAGATTAGCTTGGCTCAAATTCGCCTCCTGCAGGTTCGCATTTTCCAGAAGCGCGCCTCGCAGATTAGCCTGGTTCAAATTCGCGCCCCGCAGATTAGCCTGGTTCAAATTCGCGCCTTGTAATTGTGCTTCTCTTAGATGCACGCCTTGCAAGTTTGCTTTAAGCAGCTTCGCGCCCTGCAAATTTGCTCTTTCCAAAAGCGCACTCCGTAAGTCTGTCCCTCTCAAATCGGCGTTAATCAGTGATGCCCCCAAAAAATCCGCAAACTTGAGGTTCCGGTCCTGGAGTAGAAGCCCCTTGGTGTAACGTAGCCGTATTTCTTCAACTCTCCCCAGCGGTAACGCGCTCGCTAGAAGCTCCGCCGGGCTTTCACCTGCAACAAGCGTAAGCTCGCGTAAATCGAGGTTACGGGAAAAGAGGCCGCGATATTGAAAAGGTGGCGATGGACTGTCTGTACCGAATAATTCAAAAGTGGCCTCAGTCCATCCCGCTTTTTGTTCGATCCATTCGTCCGGGATGGTTGCGACTACAAGGGAGAAACAAACGAACGAAAACAGGCCCACTATTAACAAAAGCCCCAACCCGACACGTTTTAAAAGCCAACCAGTTCGTGCGGTTTCCTTAACCCAATCCAGCCAGCGTCCACTATTGGAGCGTATCTTGGGCCACAGGAGCGACAGCAGCAGCAAATCCGCCAGAACGGCGGCCCGGTGCACCCAGGTCATCCATTCGCTGTGGTAGGGTAGGAAACGGACCTGCACGGCCAGCAACAGTATGATTGGAAATGCGATGATGGTGGTTTCCACCATAAGATGGAGCAGCAACCGGGCAATGCCTCGGTGGTGACCGACGAGCATTTGGCTGTAGGGAAAAGGATAGAGCAAGGTTCGTTCTTCCTCCCGCAACTTCGGAGATAGTTGCGAAAGAGCGTTATTAAAGGAGTGCAGTTTCCGTGAGAGCAAATAGAAAATGATCAGCAGGTTCAAATGAAACAGGAGGTACACGATGGGGACCACCACGTAGGTGGCGGTGATGGGAATTTCAACGTTCAGCACCGGCAGCTTGGCCCCAGTGCCTCGCAAGAGCTGTTCGTCGGTGGTAGAGCCCACCAGGATAGCCACGTACAGGGAGAACATGAGAAAAAACAGAAATACCCTGCGGGCGAGTTGCGCAGCGTCGTTGGCGGCGGTAAGTAGAGCGGCTATTCGGGCTTGATTTTCATCGTCCTTATTCCTGAGGTACCGAGGACGCGCCCTTCCCTGGGACAAATGTGATATGGAACGGCCTGCCATATTTTCACCCAAGCGCGAGAGAATCCCCCTTTGTCACAGATTGGATCTCAAGCAACTTCTGATAGAATGTCTTTTTAAAAATTACTATTACTACCCAAATTTTGTAAATTGAAAAATCAGAAAACACGCTTGAACCTGGCATCGTAAGGCACCTCATGAATTGCAGACATCTTCTTCAATTGCACGATAGTGACATTTCGAGCGTAGCGAGAAATCTTTCGTGGGGGGCGCGGGGGGAAGAGATTCCCCCCGCAGCCAGGGGAAACCATATATCCGTCCGCTCGGTCTCACGCGCTTGGGGCCACGTTTTTGACCTTGGCTTTACACGGAGCGGGAACCCGTATATTATTTTGTTCATAGGGGCTCGGCGTGAAATCGTCGGGGCGTCGTTACGCGCTTCGTCGCAAGCAAAGAGCCATGTAAATCATATAATGGTTTGAAGAGGAAGCCACTATGGGCGTTCTGGGAATCATAACCTGTCAGATCCTGGAACTGGAATTCGCCGACCTGCTGGCTCACGACCCGGATCTGGACCGGGTGACCATCCTGCTGGACGAACACAGCCAGGGGCTGCTGGACGCCTTGCAGGCGCGTCATAATTTCGCGCCGCGGGTTATTCGTTCGCTTGATGAATTCAAGCCTCACCCGTCCGCCCAACCCGAGGTTTTGGTTCGGGTCATGGAAGTCGGCCTGCACGCGGTGATCAAACGGCTGCAGGCGGCGGTGGTCGAAGCGGCCGAGCAGATGGGCCGGCTGGTGGACGCCATCATGCTGGGGTATGGCATGTGCGGAAACGCGCTGAACAAACCCGCCGAGCAGCTGGCGGGCGCCGGGGTACCCGTGTTCATCCCCATGGATGAGGACCACCCGGTGGATGACTGCGTGGGACTGCTCATCGGGGGCCGGGAGAACTACTATGGCGAGCAGCTCAACTGCGCCGGGACCATGTTCATGACCGCCGGTTTCAGCCGTCATTGGAAAACCATGATGATCAGAGGCAATGGCGGCAGAGGGTTCGATTGGGATATGTCCCGGCGTATGTACGCTCATTATGAGCGGAACCTGTTTTTGCCCACTCGCATTCTTTCGCAGGAGGAAATGCTCGCCAACGTGGAGGAATTCAACAGCCATCACGGCTTCCGCAATGAAACCAGACCGGGCACGCTGGACATTTTGCATTCCACCTGGGACGCCGCCAAGAAGGGCGCTTTTGGAGCGGCTTCCGAGAGATGATGACGCGCCCGGCGCCCCTTAAAAACATCTCCCTTCCGTTTCCCTGAACCGTGGGCGCATTCGGGGTCTTGCCTTTCCCTTGCTATCCCGTTACATTCAAATTTTAAACGCTTTACGCGGGTGGCTCTGTTTTGTCGTTCGGATTTCTTGAAATACTGTTTATCGCCGTGGCCCTGGGGTGCGACGCCTTTGCCGTGGGAATGGGGGTGGGTATTCGCTTCTGCGCGCCCCGGCAGGTATTTCGTCTGTCATTTCACTTCGGCCTTTTCCAATTCCTGATGCCCCTCATCGGATGGTTTCTGGGGACACAGTTTATTGGGCCTTTTCAGCGTTGGGGCCCCTGGATCGCCTGCGCGCTCCTGCTTTTTCTGGGGGGCAAAATGCTGTACGAAAGCTTACGCTCGGGAGAACGGGAAGCCGTCCGCTCCGACCCGACCAGGGGCGTGAGTCTGATCATGCTGTCGCTGGCGACCAGCATCGACGCGTTGGGCGTGGGTTTCAGCCTGGGTGTGCTGGGGAAAAGTCTTTTTCTGCCCGCCGTATGTATAGGCGTCACGGCCGCGGCCATGACCTGGGTGGCCATGAAGCTGGGAAACAAGATTTCCAATCTGTTCGGGCGCGGCGTTGAAGCGCTGGGCGGCGTTATTCTGATTCTCATCGGTTTGAAATTTCTCGTTACCTGAATGAAGTGGGGGAAAACATGCCGGAAGCAAGCGCGTGGCTGGCTCTGTTGTTAGCCACCGGGGCCGGACTTTCGACCACCGTGGGAAGCGCGCTGGGTATCATGGTGAAAGAACCCGGCCCCAAATTCATGAGTTTTACCCTGGGGTTTTCGGCCGGAGTCATGATCCTGGTGTCCTTTGTGGAGTTGCTGGCTCAGGCCGTGACAGAGGTGGGTTTCGCGGGCGCGCATATCGCTTTTTTTATCGGCATGGGACTTTACTTTGTCATAGACGCGCTCACACCGCATGAATATATCGGCCAGCACGACCACGGACCGGGCCATGGCTTGCCGGGCGATCACGATTCCGGCGTCTCGGCCATCGGCCGCGCCGGCGCATTGACCGCCATCGGCATCACCATACACAACTTTCCCGAGGGAATGGTGACCTTTGTGGGCGCGGTTGAAAATCTGAATCTGGGCGTGGCCATAGCGTTCGCCATAGCCATTCATAACATCCCCGAAGGGCTCGCCATATCGGCGCCGGTTTACGCGGCGACCGGCAGCAGGTCCAAGGCGTTTCTGTGGTCGTTTCTTTCCGGAGTGAGCGAGATCGCCGGGGCGGGGCTTGCGGCGGCCATATTGTACCCCTACCTGAACAGCCAGGTGATGGGCTATACCATGGCTGTTGTGGCCGGAATCATGGTCATCATATCGCTCGACGAACTCATCCCGGTGGCCAAGTCCTTTGGATCGGAACACACCCCCATCGTCGGTGTGTTGGCCGGCATGGCCATCATGGCGTTGAGTCTGTGGATGCTGAAATAACCGCGCCCATGAGTTCCCGGTTCATGCGCGGGCCGCTTAAGCCGGGCTTTCTTCCTTCTGCGGTTCGTCCGCCCGCTTGACGTCACACAGCAATGTTCGGAGATTGGTAGCCCCCATGGCGGGGTCGCAGCTTTCATAACTGTTATCGGTGAGAATGTCGATATTAGACCGATCCCAGCCCAGATCCTTCTTGTCTTCCGGGAACCACCATCCGTGATCCGCCGCCACCACCTTTTCGGGAACGCGATCGGTGATGATGGCCTTCATGGTGACGCTCCCGCGAGGCGATTCAATGACCACCCAATCGCCGTCATTCACCCCTTTCGCTTCAGCCAGAATCGGATGCAGCTCCACCATGGGTTCAGGCCGTTTTGACCGCAATACGCCGGGTACCCGGTTTTCGGTGTGAAAGAACGAGGGGATGCGCGCGCCGGTGATGAGCTGCAGGGGATACCGTTCCGCCAGGTCGGGCGCGCTCCAGGGCGCTTCCGGCGGGTCAAAGTAGCCCGGCAGCGGGTCATATCCCAGCCGTTCCAGGGTCTGCGACGCAAACTCCACCTTGCCGCTGGGAGTTTTGAAGCCGTCCCGCAGGTACTTTCGAAAGCTTCGCTCCCCCTGCAGGTGGCCCCGCGCGCAGAATTCCTCCCAGGTGTGGCCCGAGGGCACCAGAATTTCGTTATACGCGTCATGCACGTCCGGCCACCAATAGTCGGGATTGGCGCAGCGCTTTCCCAATTCGTTGAGTATTTCATAGTCGGAACGGGCTTCCCCCACCTGCACGGCTTTCTGACGCGCCACAACCCACCCGTGGCGTTTCCAAAGATCCCCGACATAGTCGTGTTCGAGCCAGGTGGCCGCGGGAAGCACGAAATCAGCCTGCTGGGCCGTTGGAGTCATAAAGAAATCAGCCACAATCAGCGTTTCCACCTTTTGCAGAGCGGCCATGACCTGCTTGGAGTTGGCTCTGGAAATGGCGGGATTGGTGCTGATAAGAAACAATCCCTTGACCGGGTACGGCTTTTCTTCGAGTATGGCGTCCCATACCGCCTTGGGGTTTATGACGCCGATGTGGCCGGCCAGCCGGAACCGGTCCGCGCCCAGCCGCTTTTGTTTGACCTCCGGGCTCAGGCTTCTGTGCATGCCGATTTGCGAGGCGTTGAACACCGGAGGATTGGGATAGAACACATTGCCGCCCGGCCGGTCGAGGTTTCCGGTCATGGCCATGAGGCAGATCAGTAGACTGATGGTATTGACGCAGTTTTTGGACTGTTCCAGCGCCACGCCCCAGTGAATGCCGGCGGGTTTGGTTGTGGCGAACAGCTCGGCCGCCTGTTCTATGTCCGCTACGCTGAGTCCGGTTTTTTGCGCGGCCCAATCCACCGGATACTCGGCGGCCCGTTCGCAGAACTCCTCCCATCCATGGACGTACTTATGGACAAAGGTTTCATCGTACAGCTTCTTTTTAATGATGGTATGCGCCATGCCCCAGGCCAGCGCGCCGTCGGAGCCGGGGCGGAGCCGCAACCATACCGCGGCCTGCTTGGCCACCGAGGACCGTCGGGGATCGACTGAAATTATTTTCGTACCCTCTTTCATGCATCGGGCCAGATATATTCCCTTGTATTCATCCGGGTTGGACACCAGAGGATTGGCGCCCCAGACGATCACCAGTTTCGGCTTTCCCTCATAATCAACGACCGGAAGATTCCCGCACCGCACGATACCGGTCACGATTCTCGGTCCATAACACATGTGTCCGGCGGTCAGGACGTTGGGCGTGCCAAAGGTATTGGCGAACCTGTAAATAAAAGCTTCGTTATCCCGGCCAGTGCCATAGCCCATGACCAGCGACTCGGGCCCGTAGTCTCTTTTTATGGCCAGCAGCCGTTCCGTAATCTCGTCGAACGCCTGATCCCAGGTTAAGGAACGCCATTGGCCGTCTTCCTTTTTTAAAGGCGTTGTAAGACGGTCGGGATGGTGGGTTATGGTATGGTATCGTTTGCCTTTGATACACAGCCAGCCCCGGTTTACCGGTGACTCCGGATCACCATTGATGGAAACGACCTTGTTATTCTCGACCGTAACGAGGACGCCGCAGCCACCGTGACACCCTCGGCACGCGCTCCTGATTACTTTGGACGCCATGATTGTCTCCTGTAGTTCCATGGGTAAAAGGACAGAGGCAGTCCGGAATTCATAAAGCGGTCCTGTCTACTTTGATTTATGATGGAGTAAAATGGTCATCCAGTTCGCCCGGCCCTGATAGCGCCGCCTCGTCCGCGCCAAGAGTTTTGGACATCGTGGAGGCGGTTTGAGCCACCAGCTCACCGTACGGTCGAACCAGAGCCTGATCGAAGTGGCCCATGAGGATGACGCAGCCCACCAGTTGGGATGAAGTCGCAAACAGTGGAGCGCTTACGGCGGTGACGCCCGCCTGGAGATTTCCGATGTCCGAGGCGAAACCGTCTGAGCGGGCGTTACGCAACTCCATGTCCAACGATTGTTTCTGCCGCTGCGAGAGGCGACCGTCGCCGCCGTAAAAGAAAAGTCTGCTCCGGGAGAGGATGCGCTTACGCTCCGCCGCCGGCAGGAAGGCGACGATCGCCTTGCCATGAGCGCCCGCGGTAATATGGAACCGGTGGCCGATCCGCAAAGTCACGCCGATGCCGTCGGCTTCCTTTTTGGCCACGATATAGACCTGGTCGGCGGATATCATGCCCAGCAAAGCCGCGCATTCGGTTTCGGCGGTCAGTTTTTCAAGGTAGGGAGCGGAGAACACCCGAAAATCGAGATTATCCAAAACGCTGCGGGCAAGATTCAACAAACCGAAGCCAAGAGTATACCGTTTGGTCTGGTCGTCCCGTCGCACGAAACCGAATCCGGCCAAGGAAGTAAGAATGGAATGGACGCGGCTTTTATACATCCCGGTGGCCTTTGATAGTTCGGTGAGGGTCATCCAGGGAACAGAGCTATTGCTCATTTCGATGAGGATGCGCGACGCCTGTTCAATAGCGGGCACCATTGTCTTTGAGGCGCGTTCGGTCTTCATGCGCTTTCCGGCGTGGAATAAGGGTTTCGCCTGTTTACGAAGGTTAAGCCGCAGTCTATTTTGTTCTCTATACAGAACTTTGTTATATATATAATAACAAGAGAACCCGTGAGTCTGTCAAGACCTTGTATCGATCGGCGCGCGCGATGTGGCCTCAGGTTCATACCCCGCCGTCGCGAAAATCCCCCTGTTTGTCAAAAGTCGTTGAGCGCGCGGCGAGAAAAAATAGCTGTTCCGTATACGACGCGGTGGACGCGGGAATCAGCCTCAAAAAGGGCTTGCCGGGCGCCACGCCAGATTTTCTTGAAAAAAAGCAGTAATTATTCTTAAATGCGTTATTAGGACAAAAATCGGATTATTGCGGATTTGTTCTTCGGGACCTCCATTCCGGCGCCGCGTCTCCCTCGTCGTCGACGACGCGTTACGATCGAAAAACTCTGGGTCAAAGCGGGGTCGCGATTTTTGTCCATTCAAAAGGAGCGGAAAACCGGCTCTAATAGTGGCTTGTGGATAGGCCGTTACATGAGCGGGAAGCGCGAATATGTCAAATAAGAGTATCGTATTCTATAGAGCTGTTTTATATGATTTGTTAATTGTTTTAATAATTACAGCTCTGTCTGCTTTGGTGTTTCATTACTTCGATATGTATGACAGGTTGAGGCTGTTCCTGATCCGTTACGAAGCCTTTGAGATCGACGAATATTTCCTTGGGTTTCTCTGTCTTGCCCTGGCGCTGTGCTGGTTCTCCTACCGTCGTTTGAGAACGGCGTATAATGAAATCATGTTACGAAGAGCCGCGGATGAGAGTTTAAAACGAAAAGACAAAATTCTGGAAACGGTGAGCTACGCGGCCGAGCGGCTTTTACTGGAACAATCCTGGGAAAGCGGGATTAAGGAGATATTCGCCAAACTAGGCGCCGCGGCTCATGTCAGCCGGGTTTATCTGTTCGAAAACAGCGTAAATGAGGACGGAGCCGGTAAAGCTTTTGAACGGTTCGAATGGGTGGCGCCTGGCATTAAACCGCGCACGGAAAATCTCAAGGAGTTGCTTTTGTCGACATCCAGTCGGCAAAAATGGGACGCGGATTTAACCGAGGGCAAGGTTGTTTTTAGCCGGACGGACGAACTCACCGATGATGAAAGAAAGATTCTGGCCGAAAATGAGATAAAGTCCGTCCTGTTTGCCCCTGTTTTCTGCGGCGGCTCGCTGTGGGGGGCGCTGGGTTTCGATGATTGTGAGGATTATCGCGAATGGGACGAAGCGGAAATCGACGCCTTGAAGACCGCCGCGAGTTCCCTTGGCGCCGCTATCTACAAAGAGAAATCAACCAACGCCTTGCGCGATCGGGAAGCGGCGTATCGTCAACTGGTGGAGTACGCCCCGGCCGGTCTGTTTGAGCTTGATCTGAGAGATTTCAGCTTTTTGAGCGTTAATGAGGTGCTGTGCGAGTACACAGGTTATTCGAAGGAAGAATTGCTGCAAATGAAAGCGTCCCAACTCTTTGTCGGAGAGGGGAAGGAGCGATTCCTACATACGGTGAGCCGGGCCGGACTCACGCAAGCGGACGAGGAAGACCTCGTTTGCCAAATGATCAAAGCGGATGGCGGTAAAATCTGGGCCATGCTCGCCGTCAATCTGGTCTACGAAAACGGCGAGCCCTCGCGGGCCCGAGTCGTGGCGCAGGATATTACCCAGCGAAAGGCGGTTGAGGAAGCTCTGCAGGAAAACGAAAAGAAGTTCAAGATCCTCTTTGAACACATCCCCGCGCTTTCTTTCGTCCTCGACAGCGAGCACCGCCGGATAGCGGTGAATGACGTTCTGGGCGAACGAAGAGATAAACAGATTGGCGTCCCGACGCTCTCCATAGAGGGCGTGAGGGAAAGCACCAAAATATTTTGGCATGAGGTTGAAGAGCAGGTGCTCAGATCCGGGGAACCCACCTGGTACACTGAACTTGTTCCACCCAAATATCCTGGCGGAAAATCCTATTTTTATGAAACACGTCTGCAGCCGATAGCGGGTCCTACGGGCGACGTGTCCATGGTTGTCGGCATTTCGCAGGACATCACGGACCAGCGTCACGCGGAGGAAGCGTTAAGGGCAAGCGAAGCGCGATATCGTTTTCTCGTCCAGAATGCGCATGACATCATATACGAAACCGACACGAACGGACGTTTCGTATATATGAATCCCGCCGGCCTTGAAATGACCGGATATTCCATGGATGAGATGATCGGCAAGTCCTTCCAGAATTTAATTCGTCATGATTATTTGAAAGACGCGGTGCGGTTTTATCGTCAGCAATATGACCAGCGTTCTCCCGGCAGCTATTATGAATTCCCCATGGTGAGTAAACGCGGGGAAGAGGTCTGGCTGGGACAGCAGGTCCAGTTGATTGTGAAGGACGACGTTATTTCCGGTTTTCACGCCTTTGCGCGGGACATCACGGACCGAAAAAAGGCGGAAGAGGCCCTGCTCAACAGCGAGAAGCGATATCGCCTGCTCGCGGAAAATATGTCGGATGTGCTCTACACCGTGGGCCTCGATATGAAATTGAGCTATGTGACGCCATCGGTCACCAGGTTCATGGGGTACACCTCGGATGAGCTGATGGCCATGGACATGAAAGACTATGTGACCTCTGAATCGCTCGAGGTTATACGAGCGGCGTACGTGGAATATACGGAAAGGGAGTCCAGGGGCGCCAACGATCCACGAGGGTCGATAACACTGGAGCTTCAATTTGTTCGAAAGAATGGAGAGCTTCTCTGGGCTGAAATTACCACATCCTTTTTAAGGGATGAAAACGGGGCCGTCATTGGAGTATTGGGTTTGGCCCGTGATTTAACCGAGAGAAAACGGGCCAGAGAGGAATTAAAGAAAGCCCATGAAGAGCTCGAACAGCGGGTGAAGGAACGGACCGCGGAACTAACCGCGGCCAACCAGGAGCTGCAGGTTGAGATTGCGGAACGAACACGCGCGGAAACGAGACTGACGGAAACCAGCACCCGGCTCCAGGCGTTGATCAACACCATCCCGGACATCGTGTATTTCAAGGATTCGCAAGGGCGGAACATCATCGTCAATAAAGCGTTTGAAGAGTTGGTGGGTTTGAGCCAGGCTGAGATCAAAGGCAAAACCGACGATCAAATAGCCCCTCCCGCGTTGGCCAAGGCCTGGAAAGCGAGTGACCGGAAGACGCTGATCAGCGGACGGGTATCCAGGTTTGAAGAAAAAACGTTAACCAAGGATGGGGCGCCGGTTTATCTGGAAACGGTCAAAGCTCCCTTCTATGACGGACGGGTCATCGGCCTTGTCGCTGTCAGCAGGGACATAACCGACCGGAAACATCAGGAAGAGGCGCTCCGTGAAAGCGAGGAAAGGTACCGCCAGCTCGTTGAACACGCCCCTGTGGGGATATTCGAAATCGACCTGAACACATGGCGGGTAACCGGAGCCAATGACGCCATCCATGAGGTGGTCGGCTACACCAAGGAAGAGTTTATGGAGGCGCATTCGGCCGATTCGCATCTGGCGGGGATTAAACGTAAGTTTAATGAGCGTATAAGTTTTTTGATTGCGAACAAGGCCAAGTCTGACACGTTCGAGTGCGAAGCCAGAAAGAAGAGCGGCGCCGAAATCTGTTGCCTGGCAAATATCCGAATCAAATACGATGAGGAAAAACCGGTCAAAGCCGCCGCGGTCGTCCACGACATAACAGCGCGTAAGAAAGCGGAAGAGCTGGTTCGGGAGAGCGAGGCCCGCTATCGGTCTCTCATAGAACATATGCCGATCGCCTGCTTTACCTATGATGAGCGAGGCACAATTTTAAGCTGGAACCAGCAGGCGGAGAAAATATACGGCTATTCGAAAGAAGAAGCGATAGGGAACAGGTGCGACGATTTAATCGTCTTGCTGGAAGGAAAAGACACCTGCGACTCGATTAGAAAACGCGTTTTCGACGGCGAATATATCGTAGGATGGGAATGGCGGGATCGGAACAAGCGGGGTGAACCCGGCTGGAGAGTGGGAAATTCGTTCCCCTTGCTGAAAGCCAACGGCGAGGTTGAATGCGGAGTCAACCTGAACATCGACGTTACCACACAGAAGCTCGCCGAAGCGGAGCGCGCTCTACTCGTCGCCGCCATTGAGCAGGCTTCGGAATTAGTGGTGGTTACCGATACTGAAGGCGCTATCCAGTATGTGAACCCCTCGTTTGAAAATGTTACCGGCTACAGCAAGGACGAAGCGCTCGGAAAGAATCCCAGAATCCTGAAGAGCGGAAAGCATGAACCGGCTCATTATGAACGTTTGTGGGAAACCATAAGCAGCGGCGAGATCTGGAAAGGGCGATTCATCAACAAAAAGAAGGACGGCAGCCTCTATGAAGAGCGGGCGACCATAACCCCCATCCGCAATCAGTTCGGAGAGATAGTGAATTATGTGGCTGTGAAGCGGGACAGCACACAGGAGGCCAGGCTGGAGGAGCAACTACGGCAAAGTCAGAAAAGCCAGGCCATCGGCACGCTCGCCGGTGGGATCGCGCACGATTTCAATAATATTCTCTCCGCCATCATCGGCTACACCGAGCTTTCCATAACCGATCTGCCCCAAAACAGTTATATTGCGGATAACCTGGAAGAAGTCCTGAAAGCGGGTAAGCGCGCGAAAGATCTGGTGTCTCAAATTCTCACCTATACGCGGCACACGGAACATGAAAAGGCGCCCGTGCAACTGAGCGCCATTATAAAGGAAGCGATAAAACTCATCAGACCGTCTTTACCCGCGACTATCGAAGTCCGGCAAGACATACGTTCCGAAGGGGTTGTCATAGCCGATTCCACGCAGATTCATCAGCTGATTATGAATCTCTGCACCAACGCGTATCAGTCCATGAAAACAACGGGAGGTATCCTGGAGGTTTTGCTGGAGGAAATAAAATTGGACGACGTCATGGCCGAGCAGTTCCCTGGTCTGGCGACAGGCCCCTATCTAAGACTCACCGTGAGAGATACCGGTATCGGCATGGATCTCAAAACAAAAGAGCGCATATTCGATCCGTATTTCACGACCAAAAAGAAAGGGGAGGGAACAGGACTGGGGCTGGCGGTTGCGCAAGGCATTGTCCGCGGACATGGCGGCTTGATTACGGTTGCCAGCGAAGCCGGCAAAGGATCCGAATTTCAGGTTTTCCTGCCCACGATTCAAAGAATGGTGGAATTCGAGGAAGAGATTTACAGTCCCACTCCGGGGGGAAGTGAGCAGATCCTCTTTGTCGATGATGAGGAACAGCTTACGCAAATGGCGCGGCAGATGCTTGAACGCCTGGGATACGAGGTCACGGCGACCTCGAGCAGCCTCGAAGCGTGGCGACTGTTTCAAGAAAACCCGGATAGTTTTGATATGGTCATAACCGACATGACCATGCCTTCGATGACGGGCGTCGATCTGGCGAAGAGAATGATGAGCGTCAGGCCGGATATCCCCATAATGCTGTGCACGGGCTACAGCGATCTGATATCGAAGTCACAGGCTGAAGCGTTGGGCATTAAAGCCTATTTATTAAAGCCGCTCTCCAGGAGCGATTTGAGCCGCGCCATTCGGGAAGTTTTAGATAGGGAAGCCTTGTCGGAGGAAAATCTGTAGCTTTTTTTGAACGGAAACAAGGGAAGACGACGTTTATGCGCCGTCTTCCCTTGTTGTCACTCAGCGCGCCTGATGTGGAACTTACTGTTCCGTAAGCCATCCCAAATTTAAATCTATAAGCTTTTCTCTGGTGGGAACGCCATTTTCATCCCAGCCCATGATTTTATAATACATTTTGAGCTGCTTTTTGAAGGTCTCCCGGTCTATAAAAACGCCCTTGAGCGGTCCGCCGCTGATAGGCTCATGGAGTCTTTTGAACAACTGGTCGTCTTTAATCCCAAAACCTTCCCGGGTGTTAAAGACGCGATACATATTTTCGGCCCGTTCCGCGGCGAGCATCAAATCCCATAAGCTGGTATTCCAGCCGGTAATCGCGGTGACCGCCTCCACCATCTTATCGTAGCTGAGGGAAAATAGCGGGGCCACGGCAAAATTGCACAGGCCCAGAACGTTATTCATGGACCAGGTCAACTGCATTTTACGGAATTGGGCGGTCTTGACTTCGTCGACGGCGAGCGGGTCCGGAGCTTCCATAACGCCGATGGGATTCAACAGCTTGGCGGCCTCTCCCACAAACGCGCCTTCATGGGGCGATTCTATATGGTCGGCGCCGGTGGGGGACACGGCGTATCCTAGTCCGACTCCAGTTTTCCCTCGCGGATCGTGCAGCGGAATCTCCTGCCCCTTGATGGAAAAGGCGTATTGTTCGGATCCTCTCCCGATCTCTTTCGAGGCTTTTGCGACACCTTTTGACAGGATTTTGCCCAGCCCTTCCTGGTTTACAATCTTCTCCAGGAGCCAAAGCATACCGTCCACGTCCCCGAACTTGATTACCCGACCCTCGTTGTCTTCGGCCGTCAGGATTCCTTCTTCGAAACACTCCATGGCGAAGGCTATCATGCCGCCCGCGGAGATGGTGTCCATACCCCAGCTATTGCAGAGTTCGTGCGCTTTGCAAATGGCCGGAAGATCGTCCACCCCGCAGAGCGAGCCAAATGAGCCCAAAGTTTCGTATTCCGGACCGCCGTACCGGGGGTTGACGGTAAACCGTTCGTCCTGATATTCGACCACTCGTTTACAGGCGACGGAACATCGGTAGCAGGTCGCCGCTCTTTTTAACACCGTGTCGTTCATGGCCACGCCGTTAATATTGTCGGCGCCTTCGAAAACCGATTCCCGCCAGTTGCGGGTAGGCAATATTCCGGAACTGCTCAGACCCATGACCAGACCGGGTGTCCCGTATTTGTGCATGAACTGGCTCGGCGCATGGTCTTTCACCCGTTCAATCTGCCATTTGCTTATCGCTTTAACCCGTTCGGGGTCAGCGTACGTCTGATTCTCCGGTTTTCCTCTGGCGACGACGGCCTTTAAATTCTTTGACCCCATGACCGCGCCCATGCCGGTGCGTCCATTGGCGTGGCCCAGTTCATTGATAACGCACGCAAAAGGAATAAGACGCTCTCCCGCCTGCCCGATCGAGGCGATTCTGATTCTTTTGTCGCCGAGTTCCTCTTCCAACGCGTCTTTGGCGGCGCCGTTATCGAGTCCCCAGAGCGCGGAGGCGTCTCGAATCTCACATTGACCGTCATGAAGCCATAGGTAGACAGGCGCGTCTGCTTTTCCCTGAATGATAAGGGCGTCGAAACCGGAAAACTTCATTTCAGGTCCAAAATATCCACTGGCTTCCGACTCGCCGAACGCTCCGGTCAGGGGGCTCTTCGCGGCCACCGTATATCGGCTGAAACCGCTGATGGGCGAGCCGGTTACGACGGAACATGCGAAAATAAGGATATTATCCGGACTCAACGGGTCGACGCCCGGGGCGAGTTCTTTCAACAAATAATACGCCGCCAGGGCGCCTCCTCCCATATAAATACGGTACCAGCCTTCAGCAGGCTCTTCCACGGTTATGGATCGCTTTGTTAAATTCACGCGCGCTATCCGGCCATTATAACCATTTGGCATTGCTCAAATTCCTCCCGTTGATGATAGCTTCGAATAAGGATTGTAATTCGGCGGTGTCATATCCGTTCGCCGCCTGTCAAACCAACTTCACACCTTATTCCATAGATATTCTCAGTATTGTGGTGATAATGCAAGCAATTTAGATATTATTAGTTTAAACACATAGTGTTAGATGGAAACAACACTATTATGTCAAAAATGACATAATAAAGACTATTTGTCGGTCTTGACGCAAGGCTACGACGCGGATGAGCAAAGGCGGGTCCTCCGGGAATGGAAATATGGCGCGGCGCACGAACGGCGGCGGCTGATGGACGCCGGACTCCAAGGATGAAAGGAGGCAGCCGGCGTTCCAAGTCTTTGGGGAGACAAAGGGCTATGCTTGACAAACAAACGCATCATTGTGCAAAAAGCATTGTATGTAGGCACTGAAGATATATATAGTAGTGTCGGGCGGGCAAATCACTCAATAAATGCTTTAAAAAAAGATATATAAAAAGAGGCAGACGAGTATCCGCGCTTGGCAAAACATGCGTAACAGGGCATTGGCGGGCTGTGGATATTAACGCTGTCGTATTTTCAACTTCAGAATGCGCGCGAAAGCGCCGATCAAAAGCCTATGCGCCGTGAGCGCCGGCCGGTCTCACCATTCACTCCTGTGAGGAGGATCACATTTTGTCAGAAAGAAACGACAAGGGCTTTAAAACAGTTCTCGTAGTCGACGACGACTCCGCTCTTAGAGAAAATCTCGTGGATATTCTTGGAGATGAAGGTTACGTCACTTACGCCGCGGCCAGCTGCGCTGAAGCCATTGAATCCGCCAGAAAAAATACGCCGCGAGCGGCGCTTCTGGACCTAAAATTGCCGGACAGCTCCGGAACGGCATTGCTGAAAAAGATTAAAGAGATACTACCGGATTGCTATTGCGTCATGATGACCGCATACGCGGATACCGACTCAGCCATCGCCGCCCTTGAACTCGGAGCGTTTCACTATCTGCAGAAACCGTTCAATGTAAATGAGCTTCTGCAAGTGATGGAACGCATTTTTGCCACAATCCGCCTCATCGATGAAAAACGCCAGGCCGAGGAGGCTCTCAGAGAAAGCGAAGAGCGGTTCAGGGCGATTTTTGAAACGGCCATAGACGCGATTTTCATTAAAGATCGGGACCGCCACTATACGTTCATTAATCCTGCCATGCTGAAAGCCCTCAATCTGGACAGAGAGCGTCTGATCGGGAGAAAAGACGAGGAAATTCTCGACGGGGCGATGGTGGATCGCATACGGAAACTGGATGAGAGTGTTTTCAAAGGAGAAATTGTAGAGACCGACGATGTTATGGACATTGGCGGAACGGTTAGAACATTTCACGTCATACGGGCCCCCATGCGCGACAAGGACGGAGTTATCATCGGCTATTGCGGTGTCGCGCGCGATATAACAGATCGTTTGAACCTGGAGGCGCAGCTCATCGAAGCGCAAAAAATGGAGGCTATCGGTTCCCTTGCCGGTGGGATAGCCCACGATTTCAACAACATACTGGGGTCCATCCTGGGTTTTACCGAACTGGCGCTCGACGATATACAGGAAGGGTCCGTTACCCGGCGTAATCTCGAACAGGTGCTTCACGCGGGGCATAGGGCAAAGAACCTTGTAAAGCAGATTTTAACCTTCAGCCGGAAAAGCGAAATGGACAGAAAGCCGGTTGAAATTAAACCGCTCGTAAGCGATTTCATTGAAACGATAAAGGCGACCCTACCCAGCGCCATAAAAATTCGCGGTGAAATGGAGCAGGAGACGGGGACGATCCTGGCCAACCCCGCCCAGATCCATCAGGTTCTGGTAAATTTGTGCGCCAACTCGTTCCAAGCCATGATGGAAAAAGGAGGGGAGTTGCTTATCGGCCTTGAGGTGACCGATATTGATTCCGAAACCGCGCGGCGTCCCCCGGACTTGAATCCGGGACGCTATGTCATTCTGAAGGTAAGCGACACGGGAGCCGGCATGGAGCCAGCCGTCATGAAACGTATTTTCGAGCCCTTTTTCACCACCAGGGCAAGCGAACAGCGGACTGGCATGGGCCTTGCCGTGGTCTATGGTATTGTGAAAGATCATGGTGGCGTTGTCACGGTGGAAAGCAAACCCGGCGGCGGTTCCACGTTTCGGATTTATCTTCCGAGAATTGAGGTCCCGAGTCATGGAGAATCGAGCGAAGCAAGCTCAAAGCAAAGCGTACGTTCGCGCATTCTCTTCATTGACGATGAGCAGGCGCTCATAGACATCGGAAAACAGATGCTTGAACGCACGGGATATGACGTCGTAACCCAAAGAAGCAGTATCGAGGCTCTAAAGCTCTTTCGGGCTCAGTCGGATCGTTTCGATCTCATAATAACCGATCAAACCATGCCTAATATTACCGGTGATGTCCTGTCGCAGGAATTCCTGAAAATCCGTCCCGATATTCCCATTATCGTATGTACCGGCTACAGCGAGTTAATAACCGAGGAGAAGGCAAAAGAAATAGGCATTCGGGAATTTGTTTTGAAACCGGTCATTTGGCGCGAGATGATCCAAATCATAAAACGGATTCTCGATGCTTAATGGGAAGAAGGTGAAAAGACACGTTAAATTCGCGGCGTTACTGCCGGAAGAACTGGTCGCGTCAGGCGATTTCGCTGTGCGCGAATCAAAGAGGGGGAAGCTCACGGCTTTTTTAGGCACGTGCGTTGGAGTAACCGTCTGTGACCAGTTCTCTAACGTGGGGGGATTGATTCATCTCCTGCTCCCCTATTGGTTTGGAAATGGAGAAGCCCTCAACCCGCTCTCTTACGCCAGAAGCGGCTTGCCGCTCTTCCTGGAATCCCTCTACAAGGCGGGGGCAAAGAAGGAAAACCTGATCGCGTGTGTGGCCGGCGGGGCTTTGATTGGCCAGCCCTCCTCGCAGGATCTTTATCTCAACATTGGCGGTCGAACAGTGGATGAGGTCGAAAGATTTCTGAGAAATGAAAATATTCCCATTCGGGAGGCCGAAACCGGCGGCTATCATGGATATCGCCTTTCGTTGAATCTCCAGACGTGGGAAACGCTCATCGAACCCATAGGGGCGCCGCTTGGGTCATGGAAAGAAATTTCGATTAAAAAACTGACCGACGCTGAAGTCGATCAGGCTATTCAGGACGTTCAACCAATACCTCAGGTCGCGATGAAGATAGTTCCCATGTTCAACGAACCGAACCTGGGCATGTTGGACATAGCCAAGGAAATCCGCCAGGATCAGGTTGTCAGCGCCAAATTGTTAAGACTGTGCAACTCGGCTCTATTCGGAGTGAAAGGCTCCGTCGACACGATTGAGCGGGCGCTGGTGATGCTGGGAGAGAGAAAGGTCATCAGCCTTATGCTCTCGGTTTCGCTGGAATCGTTTTTCCCGACCGAGGTGGGCGGGTATTCTCTCTGCAAAGGCGGATTGTATAAGCATTCGCTTGGCGTGGCGATCATTTGCGAACAGCTGGCTCACATAACACATGTTTGTTCGCCCGAACTCGCTTACACCGCCGGGCTTTTGCACGACATCGGGAAAGTGGCGCTGGATCAATACGTAGCCCAATTTTATCCGTTCTTCTATCGGCGCGCCCAGTTGGAAGGGACGGACCTTACAAGCATCGAATGGCAGGCGTTGGGAATCACGCACCAGGAAGCGGGGAAAAAACTTGCCGAGGAATGGTCGTTCCCGGATAACTTGACCGAAGCCATAGCCAATCATCACCTGCCCGAGCGGTCGGTGGAGGCTCCCGGGCTTACCCACCTGGTGTATCTGGCGGATTTGTTTTGCTCCCAGTTTTTTGCGGGACAGGATATTGAAAGACCGAACGCGGACGCGCTCGAATCAAGATTACAGGCTATCGGGTTAACCCTTCAGCAGCTTCCGACTCTCATCGCGAGCATCCCCTTTCAGCTTTTCGGCGATCAATCCGGCGATTTTTTAAACTGTCTGTAAATCCGGGACGGTTCGGAAAGAACCGGATCCTCAAATCTCCCCTTACTTGAAAAAATGGACGTAACAGAGCTACTCCCGGCGCCTCCGCGGAGGTGGAGCGGGAACTCCGCGCCGGTCGGATTTTCCGAATCGACATTTACCTCCCCGCGTACAAGAAAAAATCTTGAGTATTTGTGCGGATATATATAGTAATCTAATCATATGGTAACATGACCTTCACGTCGACGCGGCGTTTCACCGAGGGATTCGGGAACCGGCGCGGATCGAAAAAGGTCCGCATTTTCAATGAAACGCTTTGTTGAAGCTACTTATAGATTGGAAGACATCTGCAATTATGAAACATGACCTTGATCCCCAGTTTGGGGAAATGCGCAACCAGATAGACCGCGGCAGCCCTGTGCCGATTTATTACCAGATAAGCGAAGCCATTCTGGAGATAATAAATAGAGAGCGTCTGGCGCCCCACGCCAAACTTCCACCGGAAGAGAAGCTTGCCCAGATCTTTCACGTCAGCAAGATGACCATCAGGCAGGCCTATGCGAAATTAGTAAACGATGGAGTTTTGACCAGGCGTAAAGGCTCCGGCACTTTTCTGGCGGAAACCAAAATCGAGCGAAAAGCCACCAAGCTTGTCAGCTTTTATGACGATTTGGGCGAAAAAGGGTTTACCGTCGGTTCGAAAATCATCGAGGAGAAAATAATCCTGGCTAAAACAAGCCTCATGCGGCGGCTGGAATTGAAGAAAGATTCGCGTGTGTATAAGATTATCCGCTTGCGATTCGCCGACCAGTCGCCTCTGGCGGTGAACTACGCCTATATACCCGAAAAGGTTTGCCCCGACCTGATGGACGCCGATTTAAGCGATCGTTCACTCTCTTCTCTCATCGAAGAGCAATACGATATTGTTTTAAAATACGCCGTCCAGAACATCCAGGCGGTGAAGGCGACTTCATTCGAGGCGAATTTACTGGAGATTAAAACCGGCGATCCTATTCTTTTCATGGAGCGGACACATTTCGACGAAAACGAGCGCCCTGTCTCTTATTATGTCAATTATATCAGAGGCGACAAGTATGTTTTCAATTCGATTCTTTATCGGTAAGAAGATAGGGTAATCGTCGCGAGCGATAGGTAGGGCCTGTCACAAACTTCCCATTGTTTCCTCCCTTTGGCGGCTCCGACGCGCTTCGATCCTCCGAGCGATATTCTTGGCTGTTTAAGGAAGCCTGGGCATGTCGGTAAAGTTTACTCTTTTTGAGGGTGTTAACGCATAAAAAGGAAGGTGTCTTTGTAATATATTGATAATATTGGTATTGTTTGATCTCTAAATTATGGCGCGGAGCTTGCTAAAAGTCTGTGGAAAGGGGCCGGTCGATGAGGCGAGGTAAAGGACAGCGACAGGTCGAACACAAACACCCAGGAGGTCCCCGTGCCGAGCAGATTGTTTCGAAAAGAACGCGGTTTTACCCTTATTGAGTTACTTTCGGTTGTGGCCATTATCGGGATTATAGCAGCCATCGCCGTGCCTAATTTCGCCGGCGTCAGGGAAGCCGGCGTATGCGGAGCGGTCAAATCGGACGCGCGTAACGCGGCCATGGCCGCCCTGGCCTACGCCAACCAGCGTAACGACTGGAACGTCACTCTTGACGAGATCAACGCCACCTTCAACGCCAGCACAATGCAAGGCGTTACAACAACCATTCAGGTCAATATAAACGCCACGAGCAATGGAACCATTCAGGTTTCCCACCCGGGGTGCGAAAAACTGTACACCTTTTGCCAAACCAACGGATCGGTGGTCGAAGGCGCCGATTGTCAATAGTCTCCAGCGCTCCTCAAGGATTTTTTCTCCACCGGGCTGATCATGAAAAACGAGCGGAGTGGGCGCGCGTTCCACGCGCGCCTTTCAGTTTGAACGTCCTGCGCTGAAGAGCTTTCACAGGCGGTAAAAAATACTTTTAAAGCCTCACACCGCTGAAAGCCCTCGATCATTCCCACGAAAAGGGCCCTCCCGACCACCTACAGCGAGTAGTCGTAATAGCCCCGATTTTTAAAGCCGGCGCCTTTACCAGGGTGAATTTTTTGCCAGCGCGTAAAAGGTTGCGGAAGGGCCTTTCCTTTTCATCACCGTATTTTCCGTATTTCTCGTCCGTGAACGATTCATTCAGATTGTAGAGAATGATCTCTTTTGCCCTAAGTTCCTCCTTTGGAAGTTGAAGAGTGAGGCTTTGCGCACGGCCTACAAGCGGGCGCATGGCAACGCCACCTGGCATTGAGCAATTATGAATACGGCAGTTCAAAGCAAGGAAACGTAACTATCCAGCGTTAGAATATGGAATTGATTGTTAGGTTTCGGAAATTCAGGAACAATGGGTTTTATAATCGATTCGCGTGTAAAGTGGAAAGGCCTGACAACACCAATGAGTGACGCGCGTTTGGCGTCTTTTTATTTTTGCTGATTGGATCGACCGAATGAGTATCATTACATGATACATGACATGAGTATGTTATTCGCCGGGCGCCGAGTCGTCACAATTTTATAATCTAATGATAGATCTATGTTTCGATCAAGTGATTTGTCAGATAGAAATGTTGTATGTAAGCCGCCGAAGTTCATAGTCTTACCGTAGTTTTTCCCCGTGAAGCGACATGCGTGAAAAAATCCTTTGATTTTTGGTATGTTTGTTGCTCTATTGACCGGCCATGTGGTTATTCAATAAGCATAGTTTTCGTCCGAGATTGCGGCGCTGGTATCACGCATGGTTCCTGCCACCGTTGTTTACAGCGCTCTTATTCGCCGGATGCGCCGTAGGCCCTAACTACACTCCTCCGGAAGCCACGCTTCCCTTGTCATGGAATGGACAACCCGATCCCGGTTCAATCCGCGGAGATGCGGATATCAGCCGCTGGTGGACCGTGTTTAACGATCCCTTGCTGAACGATCTGATAGAACAGGCGCGGCAGGGCAATCTCGACCTCAAGACCGCGTACGCGCGGGTTAAGGAGGCGAGGGCCCAGATCGGAGTAGCGGCAAGCCAGGATCTGCCTGCTATCGAGCCGGGCGGCCAGGCCATTGTGCAGAGAACGAGCGAGCACGATATCGCGTCGGGCGGTTCGACCGATACACAGTACACGCTCAATGTGGGGGTGAGCTGGGAGGCTGATGTGTTCGGCAGAATACGAAGGTCCATAGAGGCGGCCAAGGCGGATTACGAATCAACCGAAGAGGATCGGATCGACCTGATGATCAGCCTGTACGCCGACGTGGCCACGTACTACTTTGATCTGCGAACCTATCAGGCGGGCCTGGATGTGACGGTGAAGAACATTCGTTCCCAGCGCAAAGTCCTGGAGCTGACGGAATCCCGATTTCGTAACGGGCTTGCCTCAGGTCTGGATGTAGCCCAGGCGCAGTCGGTTCTGGCCACCTCGGAGGCGGAACTGCCGCCCCTGAGAATACAACTCAGCCAATCGTTCAACACTCTGGCCATTCTTCTGGGCCGGCGTCCCGAAGATCTTCGAAAAGACCTGATATACTCGGGCGCGCTCCCGGAGTTCGATATCACCGCGCAGGCGGGCGTGCCCATCGATCTTTTGCGTCAAAGACCTGACATAAGAAGTTCGGAACGTCAACTGGCCGCTGCGGTCGCGCGAGTCGGCGAGGCGACCGCCAATATGTACCCCGTGTTTTCCCTGAGCGGGGTTATCGGTTTAGTGGCCAAGGATTTCGGCAATCTGTTTAAAGTCGGCAGTTATTATTACAGCGCCGGGCCTTCCCTGGTTTGGACCTTGTACAAGGGCGGACAGCTGCGAAGCCTGCTCAAGGTTGCGGACGCGCAGGCCGAACAGGCGCTCTATCAGTACGAACAGACGCTTCTGAACGCGCTGGCTGAAGTGGAAGTGGCCATTGTCACGTACAATGAACAGCGGCGCCGGGTGGAAGCCCTCATGCGCGCGGTCGCGGCTTCACGTAAGACGCTCGATCTCGCGATAAGCCTTTACAAAGACGGGTTGGCCGATTTTCAAAACGTGCTCGACGCTCAGCGTTCCATGCTGGACAACGAAAATCAGCTTGTCACCGCCAAGGGCGACGCCGCCATAAGCCTGGTGTCCCTGTACAAGGCGCTGGGAGGTGGATGGGACCCCAACGAACCGCGGAGCGCGGACGAGACATAATGGATATGTACGCTATGAATGAATTCAATTGCGCCTACGGATTTTCGACAACAGCTTCTCATTCCCACGGGCTCGCGCGCGGACTTTTCATGTGCGCCATGATCGCGATTCTCTCCGTCCTGATGGCGTGTGAATCCGAAAAACAAGACTATCAGGCGCCGCCGCCACCCGAAGTGACCGTGTGCAAGCCGGAAAAACGGGAGGTGACGGACTACGCCGAATACACCGGCAACACCGCTTCTTTCGAGTCGGTCGATATCCGCGCCCGCGTTGAAGGATATCTCATCAAAATGGCCTTCAAACCCGGGGCGTTCGTAAAAAAAGGCGACTTGCTTTTTGAAATAGATCCCAAACCGTTCCAGGCGGACCTCGAAGGGGCTCAAGCGCAGCTTGAGACAGCCAAAGCGCAGCTGGATTTGGCAAAGGCCACGTTGATTCGAAAAGAGCGCGCCTTCAAGGAAAGCGCGGTGAGCGAGGTTGAAGTGCTGGAAGCCAGAGCCGAGGAGAAGGAGGCGAAAGCGTCCATTTTGGGCGGCCAGGCGGCGGTGGACCAGGCGAAAATCAATCTTGGATACACCAAAATTACGGCGCCCATCGAAGGAAGGGTAACGCGTAATATGGTTGATGTTGGAAACCTCGTAGGCGCGAGTGAAACTACGCTTTTGGCCAACATCGCGGACGATGACCCTATCTACGCCTATTTCAATATCAGTGAAAGCGATCTGTTGTACTACATGAAAATGCACAGGGAAGGAAAGACCATGGAAAATAAGCAGGGCAGACCTCTGCTCTATCTTGGTCTATCCAACGAGGAGGGCTATCCTCACGAAGGCTTTATCGATTACGCGGACAATACGGTGGACGCATCCACCGGAACCCTGCAGCTCAGGGGTATATTCGATAACAGCAAGAGAGTGCTGATGCCCGGTCTTTTCGTGCGCCTGCGTATTCCGCTCGCAAAGATACCGGACGCGCTGCTGGTTCCGGAAGAAGCGCTGGGCTCCGATCAGGGCGGACGATACCTGTTGCTGGTGGATGATACGGATACGGTGGTTTATCGCCGCGTGACCGTGGGAGCAATGGTAGACGGCATGCGCGTCATCACCGAAGGTTTGAAACCGGAAGACAGAGTGATCGTGAAAGGATTGCAGCGGGCGCGGGCGGGAATGAAAGTGACCGTGAGCAAGGAAGGCGGTGGAAAACCCGCGGATCAGGGCTCATCCGAGGGGAAGGAAGACCGACAAGACCATGCCTCCAAAGGGAGCGCGAAAGAGAAAGACGCGCGGCAATAAACCCGTCATTTCCCCAAAAGGACAGAAGTCAAACTCCTGCTAATTTTTGAGTGGTGATATGTTTTCAGCTTTTTTCATACAGCGTCCTATCTTTGCCGCGGTGGTTTCCATCATCATAGTCCTGGGAGGCTCCATCTGCCTCTTTACGCTCCCCATCGCGCAATATCCCGATATCGAGCCGCCCACGGTCACCGTTTCAGCCTCCTATCCCGGCGCGAGCGCCAAAGTCGTGGCCGATACGGTGGCCGCGCCCATCGAGGAGCAAGTCAACGGCGTGGAAGGCATGATCTACATGTCCAGCGCCAGCGCCTCGGACGGCTCATACAATTTATCCATTACCTTCGATACCGGAACCGACCTGGACATCGCCTCGGTTATGACGCAAAACCGCGTGTCCATCGCTACCCCCCAACTGCCTGAAGAGGTTAAGAGAACAGGCGTCACCACCACAAAGAAATCCACCAATTTCGCCATGTGTGTCAACCTGATCTCCAAGGACGGCGCGTACGATGAGATCTATCTCAGCAATTACGCCACTCTTCATATTCGCGATGAGTTAAGCCGTGTTACCGGAGTTGGCGACGTGGAGGTTCTGGGGGCGGGCGATTACAGCATGCGGGTTTGGCTGGACCCGGACAAGCTCTGGGCCCGCAATCTCACCACCGATGATGTGGTGGGCGCCATCCAGGAGCAAAATATCCAGGTGGCGGCGGGTGTTATCGGACAGCCGCCGGCGCCGGACGACCAGGCTTTTCAATATACGGTCAATGTTCTGGGCCGGCTGGAAAATGCGGATGAGTTTGAAAATATCATCGTTAAAACCGCGCCCGGGGGACGCATTACCCGAGTGAAAGACGTCGCGCGCGTGGAGTTGGGCGCCCAGACCTACGGCACCGTCACCCAACTGAACGGCTCTCCGTCATCCCTGATCATGATTTATCAGTTGCCAGGGGCCAACCTGCTCAATCTGTCGAAAGCCAGCAGGACGGCCATGGAGCGGCTCAGCAAGCAGTTTCCCCAGGGTCTGCAATATGAAGTCACCTATGACGCCTCGGATGTGGTCCGCGCCTCGATTCAGGAGATCATAGAGACTCTGTTGATCGCCGCGCTTCTGGTCATGCTGACCGTCTATGTATTCCTGCAGGATTTTCGCGCCACACTGATTCCCGCGGCCACCATCCCCGTTTCCCTCATCGGAACCTTTGCGGTCATGACGGTTCTGGGATTCACCATCAATACGCTGACCCTGTTCGGTCTGGTGCTGGCCATCGGTATCGTCGTGGATGACGCCATCGTGGTGGTGGAGAACGTGGCCCGTAATATAAGTGAAACCGGTCTGGACCGGCGGAAGGCCACCATACAGGCTATGCGGGAGGTGACCGGACCGGTCGTCGCGACCACGCTGGTGCTCCTGTCCGTTTTCATTCCCACCGCGTTCATGGGGGGCATGACCGGAGTTCTTTACAAGCAGTTCGCTCTGACCATCGCCACCGCCACGGTATTCAGCTCCATCAACGCCCTGACCCTGAGCCCGGCGTTATGCGCGCTGCTCCTCAGACCGGCCCCCGAGAGCCGCCGCGGGTTCTTCAGGTTATTCAACTGGACATTGGCTGGCGCCACCGGCGGATACAAGAAACTGGTCGGCTTCATGGTCCGGCGGACGCTTCTGGCCCTGACCTTATACGCGGCTTTCGCGGTATGGGTGTATATGAGCGGAACTTCCATCCCCACCGGTTTTGTGCCGGACGAAGACCAGGGATATATGATGGTCAATACCCAACTGCCCGACGGCGCGTCCCTTCAGCGCACTCAGAAAGTCGTGGATAAAATCAACGACATTGTAAAGGACACGCCGGGGGTGAAGAACAACATGTCCATTAACGGATATTCTCTCCTTGACGGCACGGCCAATTCCAACACGGCGGCGAACATCATCATCTACAAAAACTGGGACGAGCGGGATGGACATCCCGAGATGAGCCAGGACGCCATGTTGTACCATCTCCAGGGAAAATTCTCGCAGATTCAGGAAGCCTCGGTCATGGCCTTTACAACTCCGGCGCTGCCCGGTTTGGGGGTGGCGGGCGGATTTACCATGATGCTGCAGGACCGGGGGGACGTGGGGTTGGACGCGCTGCAGAAAGTCTGTTACGAAATGATTCAAGACGGTGACGCGCAGCCTGGCCTGACATCCCTGTACACGACGTTTCGCGCGGACGTGCCGCAACTTTTCGTGGATGTGGACCGCATAAAGGTGAAAAAGCTGGACGTGCCGCTCAACCAGGTGTTCGATACCCTGCAGGCCTACCTGGGGTCCGCGTACGTAAACGATTTCAATAAATTCGGGCGCACCTATCAGGTGCGGGCTCAGGCCGCGGCGCCGTTCCGGGCCCGATCGTCCGATATCACCCGTCTTCAGGTGCGCAACAACCAAAACAGCATGCTGCCGCTGGGAACCCTTGTCACCGTGGAAGAGAGTTTCGGTCCGCAGGTGATAAGCCGGTACAATATGTACCCCTCCGCTTCAATCCAAGGTTCGGCCGCTCCCGGCTATAGCTCCGGTCAGGCCCTGAACCTGATGGGTGAAATGGCGGACCAGAAGCTACCGAGTTCCATGGGGTACGAGTGGACCGGAATTTCCTATCAGGAAGTGGTGGCCGGAGGTCAGGCGGCTTTCATATTCGCAATCGCAGTTGTCTTTGTGTATCTGGTGCTCGCGGCGCAATACGAAAGCTGGAAGATCCCCGCGCCGGTGATCTTTTCCGTGCCCATGGCCCTGGTGGGAGCGTTCGGAGCGTTGCTGGCGCGGCATATGGACAACAATGTCTATACGCAGATCGGTCTGGTGCTGCTCATCGGTCTGGCCAGCAAAAACGCGATTTTGATTGTGGAATTCGCCAAGGACGCGCGTGAAAAGGGGGAAAGCGTGGTGGACTCGGCCGTCGAGGCGGCCCGGCTCAGGTTTCGCCCCATATTGATGACATCGTTTTCCTTCATCCTGGGCGTGGTTCCCCTGCTTATCGCGGATGGGGCCGGAGCGGGCAGCAGAAAGGCGTTGGGCACCGCGGTCTTCGGAGGCATGCTGACGGCCACCATACTCGGCGTTATCATCGTGCCCTCCCTCTACGTCATTTTCCAGCGCATGGGCGAAAGAAAGGCCAAGAGCGGTTAGAATCGATCAAGGTCCGGGGGCGCCCAAACCCCCAGCGGTCTACCAGTTCACTTCATTCACCTTGGCCAGAGCCACGCCGTTCTTTTCGAACAGCACATCGTAGCTCTTAATCTGCCTCAGCTTATTGGACTTGGTCAGCACTATCTCTCCCGGCATGGGGCGGCGTTGCGGCGCCTTTTTCTGTGTGTAAACCAGAAAACTGTACACGTTGATTTTCCACATGACCACGTCATAACCGTTGCTCCTGGCTATCATGGCGGCCTCTTTCACCGGCTGCTGCAAGATCCTGCCGGCCAGGGGCATGAGGTACACGTTCACCAGAACCATGAACACAAAACCGGTTATCAGCAGGCTTTTCTGCGGACTGACCGGTTTTGCGAGCATGACCGCAATCACCGCGGCCAGCGCTCCGCCGATACACGCCCAATACGGCCAGCCAATCTCCATGGAGGCCGCCGATATGACGATAGCCGCGAATTCATCCCTGATCCGATCCAGGGCAAAAGGGATGACCAAGGGGGCCAGGAGCAGAAGGAGCAGCGCAATGATCGCCGGAAGCAGCAGCGGCAATTTTGAAGAAACACGCTCCAGCCACAGGGGCATGAGCAGAAAAAGCGGCGTATACCCATAAATAACATAGTGCGGGAGCTTGGTTCCGGAGAGGGAGAAAAAGACGAATACAAAAGCGAACCACAGGCCGCAGTAAAGATACAAGTCGTTTTGCGCCATCTCCTTAACGCGCCGCGCGCCCACGAAAAGCAGCGCCGTATAGGGCAACAGGCCGGCCAGGACCACGGGAAAGTAATAAACCAGGCTGCCCGCGTGACCTTCGAACGGGGTCTGAAAACGTTCGAGGTTATGTTTGAGAAAAAATCCGTCGATAAAGGCCTGTCCTTGCGCCTGGTAGGCCATGATATACCAGGGCAGCGTTATGGCCAGAAACAGCGCTATGCCCAAAGGATCGAACACGGCTTTAAGCCAGCGCTTAAGAGCGCCTTTCCAGAGGAAAAATATGAAGCTGACACTGAACGGAACGAGGATGGCCACCGGCCCCTTGGTCAGGGCGCCCAGAGCGCAAAACGCGAACGCCGCCAGCAGGTAACCTTTACGGTTAAACCGGTAAAAAAGAAAAATGGCGAACATCGAACCGGCTATAAAGAGATTCAGCGCCGCGTCGGCGATCGCGGCCTTGCCGATGGTCGTCACCTGGAGGGCGGTGACCAGAAAAAAAGTCGATAAAAACGCGCGATAGAGATCGAAAAACCTTCGGGCAAAGAAAAAGGTGAGTAGCGCCCAGCAGGTCGCGGCGATCGCGGACGGCGCCCTCAAAGCGAATTCATTGAGACCGAGCAGCTTCACCGAACCCGCTTGCAGCCAATAGATGAGAATCGGCTTGTCGAACCGCAATTTGCCGTTGAGATGGGTGATGATATAATCGCCGGTCTCCAGCATCTCGCGCGTGGCCTCGGAAAAAGCCCCTTCGTCTTCATCAAACAGAGGGGTGTTGCCCAATCCCCAGAAAAAGCTGACCGCGATGGTTATGGCCAGGATGGGCGCCAGGATTTGAGGGTTATTTAGTCGTGTCAACGCCAGCTCCACTTTCCTTAAACATGACGCGCCGCAAGACAATGGCCGTCAGAACGCCGACCAGTCCCCCGGCGATGATGTCGCTTAAATAATGGGCTACCACGGTCAGCCGGCTCATGGCCACCACCGCGCCGAAGAGGAACAGGGGGATGCGAAACCTGGGAAAAAAGTAAGAGAGCGCGGTGGCCAGCCCAAACGCCGTGGCGCTGTGACCGGAAGGGAACGAAAAGTATTCCGAATCGAGCCTGAAGAATTCGAACCCGTATACCGTGTCATTTATGAAGAGTTTGGGGCGCGACCGGCCGAATATGATTTTCAGGATATCGACCACAATCCCCGAAACCGCCACGGTGAGGAACAGATAACCAATTTTCTTCGCCAGGGCCTTGTAACGCTTGCGCAGGAGCAGATAGAGCGGGGTCCCGACGACTATGTAATAGAGCGCGTCGCCAAAATGAGTGATAAAGCGGAAGAAATCATTGTAGGCGGCTCGTTTGTAGTGCTGGAAGAAGAGCGTGACCGGTCTGTCAACCGCCATGGCCAAGAGGACGGCGGCAAGCGCGATGAGGATTATAAAGAGGGGCGATGTTACGCCGCGTTTGGACATTTGAGTCAATTCCGCATCTTCCTGATTGAGCCGCTATGAGTCGCGCTTTACCGCGTAGAGACGCGCGTCGATTTTTGTAAACCGGTCATTGATGGTCAGAGCTTTCTCTTCGGTTAAACGCCAGCCGGTGATTTTCCTTACCTTGTCGGCGAGCCCGGGGTCCGTGATTATCCACTTTGGCTTCTCTTTCGCCAACTCGGCGATGTCCCCGTCCGGCCTGCTCAGACCCAGTTCGTATGAAATGAGCGGATGCTGCCCCAGGACCAGCGCTTTGCCCTGTCTGGCGTCGTCGCGGACGGGCGCTGTGAAGGCCCTCAAACTCGCATAAAGATTCACGGGTCTCCTGTTCGCCACGCCGTGAAAATAAAGCCCGTGAAAAACAATAATACCCGCGCAGGCCCAGACAATCGACACGGTTGATTTTCTTGCGGTTTGCAGCGCGGCCATGAGCCCGCACAGGGAAACCACCGGGGCATAAATCCATACCCACACTGACGCGTTTTCTTTTAACAGAAAAGGTATCATGGCGGGAAAAAAAATGAGCCCCGCGCTGACCGGCCACAGAATCCAGCCGCTCCGGCGATTAAGAACAGGTTCGGTGAAGTATCGCAAGCCCAGCCCGGCGAGAATGAAGACCAGCGGATAAACCGGTAAAAGCAGGTCATGCCTTTTTTCCGGAACCAGGCTTAAAAGAACGAGCATGCCCAAGGCCGCTGACGCCATGAGCAACGCATTCTTTCGTTCGGGGCGTCTCAGAGAGACGAGGAGCGCTATGATTGCGACAAGGGTCCAGGGCGCAATACGCTGAAATATCAGCGGAACATAATAATAGAACGCGTCCGCTTTCGCAGCCACACCGGGAATCCGCGCGCTCAGTTCCTGTCCGATCACCACCGACTGAAATTGCGGTTTATTCCATACGGCCATAAGCCACGCGCCCGCTATGGCCGCGAAGATAATGACGCCGGGGACGGCCCGGATAAAGGAAGCCGGGCGCAAACGTTCACGCCGGGACAGTGTCAGAACCAGAAGCCACACAATGAACAAGACCGGTCCCGCCGGTCCCTTGACCAGATAATTGAGGCCCATGAGCAGGCCCACGACGCCGGCGCGGCCCCAACCAGGTTTCATAAACAGCGACGCCCAAATTGCGGCGTATAAACCGAACGTCATGAGCATATCGGTGCGCGCGAACCACGCCAGCTTGATGAAATGGTGCGAGGCCATGCACGCCAGGACCGCCCAGAACGCGGTCGTCTCATCGAAAAGGCGCTGGGCCAGCAGGTATATAAGCGCCAGAAGCCCCATGGCGGCCAACAGGGACGGGAGCTTCATCGCCCAGGGAGCGGTCACGCCGGTAAGGATACAGACCAGAGCCGCCAGCCAGTTGTACAAGGGTGGTTTGGTGGCGATCTTACCGTTCACTTCGTACTGCGTCAGCCAGTGGCCATTGTTCAGGAGATCCATGACATAGCCCACCTGCTTCTGCTGATCGCCCTCAAACAGATCGACAGGCGAGGTAAGGCGGACCAACACCATGAGCGCAAAAAGAGCGCAGAGGATGATTATATTGATTTTTCTACCGCTTGCCACGCGTGATTCTCCGGAACCGGCAACGCCAAATGATCTGAGCCTAAGCGAAATTATTTCCAACTACAACCTTTTTTCATGGGCCTGGAGATGGTTGGGGATCAAAATGGTAAAGGCCCCGGTTCCATGGGAACATGTCTCTGACACACGCCTTTCTAAGACTAACTTTGCAAAACGCTAACAGTCCTCATTTATAAGCTTCATCATGAATAAGGTTCGACGCTCTCTTGCCTATCCCCGTCCGGGTACCGAAAGGCCCCTGAATGGTTAAGAGACGCTTTTCACGAACTATCTCTCCTCATATGAGCCGTCTGCCAAGAGCAGACGGCTCTTTTTTTTAGTGAATGGATGGCGAACTATCAAATACTCGAAAAACATTCTCTTCTCTCAATTCTTTTCATCTCCCTCCAAAGCATACCCATAAATTCATCTCCGCCTCGCTCAAACCATACGACCCACAGGCGTACATTATGTTTTCTCCCTCAAAGCCAACCTCAGAGCAATATTATGATTGCGCGACGATCCCCGGCGAGAGGAACAACCCGGACCTTGGTCAGGATTTTTACAACTTCAAATCGCCCTGTCGGCGACTGTTCGAAAGGCAGGTCGTATTGCTATGCAGAAAACCTATGTGCTGGACACCAATGTGCTGTTACACAACCCCATGGCGCTTTATGCGTTTGCCGACAATAACGTCGTTTTACCCCTGGCGGTGATAGAGGAAATAGACAACAGAAAAAAGAGCCAGGACGAAATCGGCAGACACGCCCGTTTTGTATCCCGCGAGCTTGACGCCATGCGTTCGGAAGGGCGGCTTTCCGAGGGCGTGCAAATGAACAACGGCGGGAAGGTCTGGATAGAGCTGAACCACCAGGACATAAAAGAGCCTCCCAAGGGGTTGGACCCTGCCAAATACGACAATAGGATTCTGGCCGTGGCCTATAATTTGAGCATGGAACGGGAAGAGCGGGTCGTGCTGGTCACCAAAGACCTCAATCTGCGCATCAAAGCGGACGTGCTGGGTATAAAAGCGGAGGATTTCACTACCGACAAGATCGATTATGACCAACTATACACCGGATGCGGCGAGCTGTATGTGAGTTCGGAGGATTTTGACAAACTTTACAAGGAAGAGCGGCTTCCCTGGCCTAATGCGTTTACTCCATGCCCCAATTGCTTCTTTGTGTTGAAAAACGCGGCCGCCGCCTCCCAATCGGCGCTGTGCCGCTATACCGAAGGGACACTGGCGCCGCTGACCCAGGAGAACGCCAAGAGCTGGGGTGTAAAGGCCCGTAGCAAAGAGCAGAAGTTTGCCTTTGAGCTGCTTCTGGAGGATTCGATCCGGGTGGTGACGCTTGTGGGCAAGGCGGGCACGGGAAAAACCCTCCTGGCCCTCGCGGCGGGTTTGGAGAAAGTCTTGGAACAGGGCGCTTACAGCAGGCTGTTGGTTACCAGGCCGGTGATTCCCATGGGCGCCGACCTCGGCTATCTGCCGGGTACCAAGGAAGAAAAACTGCGGCCGTGGATGGGGCCGATTTACGATAATCTTGAGCTTTTGCTGCAAAGCTGCCCGGACCCGTACGGGATACTGGACGACCTGTCAAAACGGGGTATGCTGGAGATGGAAGCGCTTACCTATATCCGCGGCAGGAGCATTCCCAAACAATTCATTATCTGCGATGAAGCGCAGAATCTCACCCCGAACATGGTAAAAACCCTGCTTACCCGGGTGGGGGAGGGAAGCAAAATCGTCTTTACCGGCGACCCGGATCAAATCGATCATCCTTATCTTGACGCCGGCGGGAACGGTTTGACCTATCTGGTGGAGAAATTGAAACAGGAGAATATTTCCGGGCACATAACCCTGGTGAAAGGTGAACGGTCTCAAGTCGCGGAGCTGGGAGCGAGACTGCTATAGCCGGCCCCAAAACAGCGGATACGCGTCTTGCGAAAAACGTTGCGGGAAAATCGGCCCATGCTCTTGTGCAAGGATACACAAGAGGTTATACTACCTAATTATATTTTCATTTCCCCGCACGCGCACCGTGAGTTTTCCATCCGCGACTTGCGCTGGAGAGCGAAGAGGAGAAAGAGATGTTACTCATTGAGGACCTTCAGGTTGAACTGGGGGAAAAAACGATTCTCCAACATATCGATCTGGAAATAAAACCGGGTGAAACCCATATTCTGTTCGGACCCAACGGCTCCGGCAAGACCTCCCTGCTCATGACCATCGTAGGCTACCCGCAATACAAGGTAGTGGCGGGCAAGATGACGTTCAAGGGAGAGGACATAACCTATATGCCCATCAACGAACGGGCCCAGTTGGGGATCGGCATGTCTTACCAGCGTCCGCCCACCATTCACGGCCTTAAGACCAGACAGATGGTAAACATCTGCGGGGGAGACCGTGAGCCTAATGTGGAGCGTCTCGCAGAGCAGGTCAATTTTGTCGATTTCCTGGACCGGGACATAAACGCGGGATTTTCCGGAGGAGAAATCAAACGCTCCGAATTACTCCAGCTTATGGCGCAGGACCCGGACCTCATGCTGTTCGACGAGCCGGAATCGGGTGTGGACCTGGAAAACATCCAGTTGGTGGGTGAGACCATCGCCATGTTGCTTGAACGGGACCCAACCCCCGGTCTGCAGCAGTCGATTATGAGACAGAAAAAAGAGCGTACCAAAATGGGGCTGATCATCACCCATACCGGATATATCATGGATTATGTGGCCGCGGATAAAGGCCAGGTGCTCTTCAATGGAGTTTTGAGCTGCATGGATAATCCCATGGAAATTTTGCACTGCATCAGTGAATTCGGATACGAGGAATGTGTGCGATGTACGATGAGTCGGAGCTAAAGACGAAAGCGGAACAGGCCAGCCGGAAGAGCGCGGCCTTGGGGCCGGATATTGATCTGAATCAGTACGACAAATCCCCGGTGGAACATGATTACTTATCGGACAACGAACTGCATTCGATGCCTGAGGCCGATCGTCGTCGACTGGTTATGGCCGGATTGGATGTAACGGAAACCGAACGGGCCGGGACTTTTTTTCAGATAGATACAAAGGTCGTTCATTGCAAGACCAAACAGGAAGGCATCGAGGTTATCCCCATAAAGAAAGCTCTGGAAGAGCACGAGTGGATCCGCGACTATTACTGGAAACTCGTCTCGCCCGACGCGGATAAATACACCGCGGCCGCGGAGCTCGATCTGCATGACGGTTATGTGATTCGCGCGTTGCCCGGCGTCAAGAGTATTTATCCCATACAGGCCTGTCTGTACATGGATAAAAATAACCTGCAACAGAACGTTCACAATATCATTATCGCCGAAGAGGATTCGGAGCTGCACATTATTACCGGCTGTTCCACCTCGGAACACCTCAAACGCGGCATTCATGTGGGCGTGTCCGAGTTTTTCGTAAAGAAAAACGCCAAGCTCAGCTTCACCATGATTCACAACTGGGCCGAAGATATGGCCGTGCGTCCCCGTTCCGTGGGCCAGGTGGAAGAAGGCGGATTGTTCCTCAACAACTATATCTGTATGAAGCCGGTCAAGTCCCTGCAAATGTATCCGACCACACATCTTATCGGGAACGACGCGGTGGCCCGATTCTATAGTATTATCGTAGGAAGCCCCGGTTCGGAATATGACCTCGGCGGCAGGATATACCTGAAAAAGCCGGGCGCCCGAGGGGAAATCGTGGCCCGCACCATTACCAACGGCGGCAAGATCATAGCGCGCGGCCATTTGATCGGAGAAGTCGCGGATATCAAGGCGCATCTGGAGTGCAAGGGGTTGATTCTCAACGGCGGCATAATTCACGCCATTCCCGAGCTGGAAGGCCATGCGGACGGCGTGGAAATGTCTCACGAAGCCGCGGTGGGCAAGATCGCGCAGGAGGAAATCAACTACCTCATGTCACGCGGATTGAGCGAGGACGAGGCCACTTCAACCATCGTGCGCGGTTTTCTGAGCGTGGACATTGAAGGTCTGCCGTCGCAGCTTAAGGCTGAAATCGACAGGGCTATCGAAGCCAGCGACAAAGACGTCATGTAAATAAGTCTATGAACGCGGGGGGAGCCTCACCGAAAAGGCCCTCCCGCGTTGGTTTTCTTAAAGCGCCTCGAAGACGAGAAACCACGCCGCAATCCGACGGCGTATCCTTTTTCCGGACCTTGTGGCGATCGTTTCCGGTCTCAGCGTCGGGCAGATAATCCTTCCAGGATAACCTTTTCTCATTATTTCAGCAAAAAAACCGGCAAAGTTATCAACCAGCCTAAAGATTTGCGTTAAGCGACCGATATTCCTTACAGACGCGGTTCGCGTTCTTTCCATCATTTCATAACAAAACCAAGCTCCGACCGATAAATCGGCGTTTCAGGGAGTTGTGCGAGGTAAAAAAAAGAAGAAATGAATGTGAGAAAAAACTCGTTCGCAGTGCTGGCCATATTCTGTTTTTTATGGTTTTTTGCGTCAACGGCTCACGCCGCAATCGTATCGGTGACCAATACCAACGACAGCGGGGCCGGGTCATTACGTCAGGCCATCGCCGACGCCGGTTCCGAAGATGAGATCGATTTTTCGATAACCGGGACCATAATTCTCACTTCGGGCAAAATAACCATTGATAAGGATCTCTCCATCACCGGGCCGGGCGTGGGTTCTCTCACCATCAGCGGCAATAACGCTTCACAGATTTTTTCGATCCCTTCCTGCGTTTCCGCGCAAATATCGGACCTCACCCTCGCCAACGGCAACGGCGGTGGTTCCTGGGGGGGAGCCATCGAGAGCAGCGGAAATCTGACCATCCTGCGCTGCGATGTGCGTGACAACACCACCGGCGGGGTCGACTCCGCGGGCGGCGGCGTGAACTCCTACGGCAGATTGATCGTAATCGACAGCCTTTTCCGGGGGAACAGCACCGGAGGAGGATGGTCGGCTGGCGGAGCCATTTCGGTGGATGGCGACTTGGTAATAAAAAATACCACTATTACGGGCAACTACTCTCCAACAGGCTCGGCGGTGGCCACGGGGGGGAGCTGGTCCAACAGCTTTATAACGCAGACCCTTATAGCCGGCAATACGACCGAAGCCGGAGGCGCCGCGCTCCACATGTACGCCGGCTCGGTGTACGTCAGGAATTCAATATTCGCCGGTAACAGCCACGTGAACCTGATTAACGAAGGCTCAGGCGTTCTGGTTTCCAACGGATATAACATAGAGTCCGGAACGGACTGCGGTTTCACCGGCCTGGGAGACATGCAGAATACGGACCCCTTGCTCGGAGCGCTGGCCGATAATGGCGGCCCTACCATGACCATGGCGCTGCAGGCGGGCAGTCCGGCCATCGACGCCATTCCTGAAGGAGGAACCGGCTACAACGCGGCGCCCGCGACCGACCAGCGGGGATATGACCGGGACGGGAATACGGATATCGGGCCGTTTGAATATAATGGAAGCCTCGGTTCCGGTCCCCTATACGACGATCCCTCGGTTATTACCGTGACCAACCTCAACGATAATGGGCTCGGGTCGCTGCGTCAGGCCATCGCGGACGCCAGTCCGGGCGATGAAATCAACTTCTCGGTTACCGGAACCATAACGCTCACCACCGGGGTCTTGCCCATTGACAAAAACATTACCATCACCGGTTCTGGAGCCGGTGATTTAACCATCGACGGTAATAACTCTAACAAGGTTTTTTTTATACCGGACTGCTGTACGGCGACCATTACCGATCTGGCGATAGCCAATGGGTCGGCCTCGTCGTATGGCGGCGGCGTCGAGTCGGGGGGGAACCTGACGCTGATCAGATGCGACGTTCACCACAACTCTACGGGGAATAACACGGTGGGCGGTGGGCTTTATTGTAAGGGGACGCTCACCGTAACCGACTGCGTCTTTCGATCCAACAGCACGGGATCGGGCAACTCCGGCGGAGGGGCGATCCACGCCGACGGCGACACGATCATAACCAACACCACCATTACGGGGAACTATTCTCCCTGGGGCGGCGCTTTTTGCGCCGGACAATACGGCTCCCCCAGTTACTATTTTGTCAACTGCACGGTAGCGAATAATAGCAGCGATTCCGGCAGCGGCGCGGCCGATTTGATGGCCGGGACGATGTACGTCAAAAACTCCATTTTCGCGAACAACAGTCAGGGCAATTTCAACAACAGCGGGTCCGGCGCCATAGTCTCCAACGGCTACAATATTGAAGACGGAACCGAGTGCGGTTTCACCGGTACGGGAGACCGGCAAAACACAGACCCTCTGCTGAACGCTTTGGCCGATAATGGCGGCCCTACCATGACCATGGCGCTGCAGGCGGGCAGTCAGGCCATTAACGCCATACCGGAAGGGGGAAACAGCTACAATGGGGCCCCGACCTACGATCAAAGAGGATATGGCAGGGACGGCAATGTGGACATCGGCGCGTTTGAATACAATGGGGCGCCGCCAGGAGCGGAGATCAATCTGAAGCAGGGCGCGACCGACATCGCCGACGGCGGGAGCCATGATTTCGGTTCCCATACGGTGGGAACCAACACGGATCTGGTGTTCACCATCGAAAATACCGGAGGCGCCAACCTGACCCTGACCACGCCGTTGACCGTCGGCGGGACCGACGCGGACCAGTTCAGTATCCAGGCGCAACCGACCAGTCCTGTGGCGGGTTCTGGTTCGACCACCTTTACGGTCCGGTTCAGTCCGACCAGCGCCGGATCCAAAACAGGCGCCATCGCCATAGCCAACAACGACAGCGACGAAAACCCCTATAATCTGACCATCACCGGAACCGCGACCGCGCCGGAAATGAACCTGAAGCAGGGGACAACCGACATCGCCGACGGCGGGAGCCATGATTTCGGTTCCCATACGGTGGGAAGTGACACGGACGTGGTGTTCACCATTGAAAATACCGGAGGCGCCAATCTGACCCTGACCACGCCGTTGAGCGTGGGCGGCACGGACGCGGGCCAGTTCAGTATCCAGGCGCAGCCGACCAGTCCGGTGGCGGGTTCTGGTTCGACCACCTTTACGGTCCGGTTCAGTCCGACCAGCGCCGGATCCAAGACGGGCGCCATCGCCATAGCCAACAACGACAGCGACGAGAACCCCTATAATCTGACCATAACCGCAACCGCGACCGCGCCGGAGATCAACCTGAAGCAGGGGACAACGGACATCGCGGATGGCGGGAGCCATAATTTCGGTTCCCATGCGTTAGGAACCAATACGGACCTGGTGTTTACCATCGAGAACACGGGGAACGAGAATCTGACCCTGACCACGCCGTTAAGCGTCAGCGGGACCAACTCGGACCAATTCACCATCCAGGCGCAACCGACCAGTCCTGTGGCTGGTTCGGGTTCGACCACCTTTACGGTGCGGTTTACGCCCACCTCGATTGGATCCAAAACGGGCGCCATCGCCATAGCCAATAACGATAGCGACGAAAACCCCTATAATCTGACCATAACCGGAACCGGATACAACAACGCGCCCGCCGCTGACGCGGGGGCCGACCAGACGCCCTATGTGGGAGACACGGTCCAGCTCAATGGAAACGGTTCCACCGACCTGGATAGCCACAGCCTGACCTTTTTATGGAGTTTTGTCAGCAGACCTGACGGCAGCTCGGCCACGCTGAGCGACTCGACCGCAGTCAATCCCACGTTTGTGGTGGACGTTTTCGGTACGTATGAGGTTCAACTCATCGTCAATGACGGATATGAAGACAGCTCGCCGGACACGGTGACTATCGACACGCTCAACTCCAAGCCGGTGGCCGACGCGGGTCCCGATCAGACGCCCTATGCGGGCGATACGGTTCAGCTTGACGGTTCCGGCTCTTCCGATGTGGACCTGGATACGATTACCTATGCCTGGTCCTTCGTATCCGTCCCGGCGGGAAGCTCGGCCATGCTGAGCGACTCGACTGCGGTCAACCCTACGTTTGTGGTGGACGTTTTCGGGACCTATGAGGTTCAACTCATCGTCAATGACGGGTTGGAAGACAGCGCGCCGGATACGGTAATCATCGATACGCTCAACTCCAAACCGGTGGCTGACGCTGGCGCCGATCAAGTCGTGACCTTGGGCGCGGTGGTGACCTTGGATGGCAATGGATCTTCCGACGCGGATCTGGATGAGATGACCTATTCCTGGGCGCTTATCGTAAAACCCGCTGGCGCCGCCGCGACACTGGCGAACGCGATGACGGCGCAGCCCACGTTTACCCCCGATGCGGCGGGGATTTACGTGGCCCAGCTCATCGTGAATGACGGGGTGGAAGACAGCGCGCCGGATACCGTTCAGATCACGGCTAACGCGGTCCCCCCTGCGCCGGAACTCATAGCCCCGAGCGGAACAATTTACACATCCGCCCCCACCTACTCGTGGGAGGCGACTCAGGACGGCGCCGCGTACTACCTGTGGATAAACGATTCCAGCGGGGCCATCTTCAAGCAGTGGTATAGTGAGGAAGACGTGTCCGATGGTAGTATATGCTCGGTGACGCCGTCCCTGGCTTTGGCCGGCGGATGGCACCGTTGGTGGGTCCGCGCCTGGAACAACGGCGTCTACGGACCCTGGAGCGAAGGTGTGACGTTCACCGTCGACCTTGGGCCTCCGGACAAAGTGACGCTCCTTTCCCCCAAAGGCGGCGCGATCGGCTCAAAACCCACCTACACCTGGACTCAGGCCGCGGGCGCGACCTGGTATTACCTTTGGATTAACGACGCCAATGGGGTCATATTCACGAAATGGTATCAAGCGTCGGTGGTTACAGCCGGATCCAACTGCTCGGTGACGCCATCCCTGGCGTTAACCGAGGGGGCTTATGTGTGGTGGGCGCAACCATGGAATGAGACCGGGGGGTGTGGCCCCTGGAGCGACCCGCTGAAATTCATTGTTTCCACGGCCGTTCCCCAAACTCCGGTCAGCCTGGAGCCCGCAGGTCCCGTGGCCACCGGTTCGCCTGTTTTTTCCTGGAAAAGTGTGACCGGGGCTTTAACCTATCGCGTCTGGATCAATAATGGGAACGGGAACAAAATCTTCGATCAGACCTTTGACGCGGCCACTATAACTTCCGACTCATTTTGCTTCGTAGCTCCTTTGACCGGATTGGCGCAAGGCGCCTATACCTGGTGGGTCAGAGCGGCCAACAGCAACGGAAGCGGTCCTTGGAGCGCCGCAACGGCCTTCCGTGTGGCGTTCTCAGCGTTACCGTCGGCGCCCACGCCGATCGGGCCGTCAGGAACATTGTCGGAGCAGAGCCTATTGTTCACCTGGCGCATGGTAAATGGGGCGACGAACTATCAATTACTGGCCCGGAGAAGCGACGGACGTGATATCATCAACATAGGGCTGGACGCGTCAGTTGTGACCGATGGTCCAATCTGTTCGACCTCCAAACCGATAACGCTCCCAAAGGGGAATTATAATTGGTGGGTTCGGGCTCAAAACGCCAATGGAACCGGGCAATGGAGCGGAGGAGTGAATATCAAGGCGCAATAGACGATGTGGGAGAAGCCCCTAAAAGCGATGACTATGAGCGGAACGCTCGGGAGAGAATCGCAAGAACAAGTTCAAGACAGCAAGCGAGGGGTATACTGAGGTCCCTACATCGAAAATCCATATGTTAATGCGCTCCTTGTGAAAGATGGAGCGCGCCCCCTGTCCGCATCCCTGAGGAATTGTTATTGTATAGACTGGGGGACGGCCATGGGAATGGAGAAAATTAAAGGGCTGATCAGGGCAAAATACAAAAGGTATGTATCCGGTGGAGTCATTGGATTTATTGGCTTTATGCTTTCGCCGTTATCCTTTTGGAACGATCTCTATGAAAATGTTCCCTTGGCGTATGCCATGGCGTGGGTGGTGAAAGTCCGCGTTCACGACTGCAGACCAATAGAAGATTACTTTTAATCGTGAAAAAAGGTTAATCCTCCGCTGTAAGTAGAGATATATAACAGAAATTGCAAAAAAAATTGTAATCATAGTTGATAGTGAAGTATAATAACTTATATATTCTACTATATTATAATTTTCGAGTGGCGTGGCTGCGTTTGGCTAGTTTTTTTCATGGTAGTGGTAGTTTGCGCGAAAGGTGGGACGCATGGCGCGTATTTTGGTAATGGATGATGATGATATTTTTCGTCCCATTCTGAGGGAGATGCTGGAGTTTTCCGGCCTCGACGTGGAAGAAGCGGCCAATGGCGCTATCGGACTACAGAAATGCAAAGAAAAACGGATCGACCTGGTCATCAGCGACGTCATTATGCCGGAAAAAGAGGGGCTGGAGGTAATCCGCGAACTGAAAAGAGATTATCCGGATATCAAGATAATAGCCATATCCGGTGGCGGCCATATCGGACCGGTGGATTATCTGGAAATGGCGCAAAAACTGGGGGCTCACGCCACCCTGATGAAACCGTTCAGCCACCAGCAGCTCATGGACGCGGTTTATGAACTGCTGGGGAGCAGTTCCGAACACTCTTCCTGATAAAAGACAAAGGGGGGCGATACCGGACGTAATAGCATCCGCCCCACAGGTTGCCTTATCGTTCTCCGGCCATCCGTTTTGCCCAGAATTGCCGGGCGCAATCTTCACACAGCGCGCCTCTCGCTCCCAGGGTGTCGGGACCTTTCAAGCGCTTCTTTAAAAATTCCAGATATTCCTTGGAGGCGAACGGCTTCCCGCATTGCTCGCAGTGTTCCAGCTTGAATTCCTTCATGAGCGAGCCGCAGCAGTAAATCTTCCTTATGTCGCCTTCGTCCTTGATCCACATATTTCCGGTGGGACAGATGTTGGCGCAGCTTCCGCAGCCGATGCATAATTCATGGGTGCGGACAAAATCATTGAACACGAGCCTGCCTGTGGTCGTGGGGGCCATTCGTATGGCGCCGACCCCCATTTCCTTGCAGACCATCTGGCAGAGCCCTTGTCCGGCGCACATGTCGCACCGCAGGCACCGTTTGGCTTCGTTCAGAGCCATTTCGGGCGTCAATCCCAGCTCTACCTGTTGAAACGTTTCGCGACGGGTCTTCAGCGGGGCAAGCGGCATTTCCGAACGCTTCAGATTCTGCTTTTCCAGGAAGGTGGAAAACACCGGCTCGACGGACGATCTCGGGTTTTTTTCCTGAGGACGGGAGGGGAGCTTTTCTCCCCGCAGATAGAGATCGATAGCCTGCGCGGCGAGTTTGGCCGCTCCTATGGCCCCCACGACGGTGGCCGGGCCGGTCACCACGTCCCCCCCCGCAAAGACATCCGGCGCGCTGGTTTGCATGGAGTAGGGATTGACATCGATCGTGCCCCGCCTGGAGATGTCCAGATTTGCCGCGTTGTTAAGCTCGGCGAGATCCGGGCCTTGTCCTATGGCGGTTATAATCGCTCCGGCGTCTATAATGAAATTCGAACCTTTCACCGGTATCGGTCGGCGCCGGCCGGAAACATCAGGCTCGCCCAGCGTCGCCCGGAGGCATTCCAACCCCTTTACGGTTCCGTTCATGCCCACGACCCGAATGGGAATGGTGAGGTAGTTCAGCTCCACGCCTTCTTCCAGCGCCTGTTCGATCTCCTCCTCCCATGCGGGCATCTCCTCCCGCGTGCGACGATACGCCATTACCACGCTGGAGCAGCCCAGGCGCACGCAGGTGCGGGCCGCGTCGACCGCGGCGTTTCCACCGCCTATCACCACGACTTTGTCAGACGGTTTTCCCGCTCCGTTGAGACTCACTTCACGCAGAAAGCTGATCGAGTCGTACACTCCTTCAAATTGATCTTCTCCGTCTATGTTGAGCGTGTATCCCTTATGGGCTCCCACCGCGATAAAAATAGCTTCGTAGCCCTCACCCCTGAGTTGGCCGATGGTGATGTCTCTGCCGACGGTGACGTCGGTTTTTATCCGGACCCCCAGGGATTGAATATGATCGATTTCCTTGCGGACCACTTCTTTCGGGAGACGGTATTCGGGTATCCCCATCCTGAGGAGGCCGCCCGCTTCGGGAAGCGCTTCAAAAACCGTGACCCGGTAGCCCTTCTGGGCAAGATAATAGGCGCAGGTAAGTCCACCGGGACCGCTTCCTATCACCGCGACCCGAGGGCCGGTGGGGGCCGGCGGTTTCTCCCGCTTGCTTTCGTATGAATCAAACCCCATGGCCGCCGCAAAGCCCTTCATGGCTCTGATGCTGATGGGACGGTCTATTTCACCCCTCACGCAGACACTCTCGCAGGGGGCCGGACAAATCAGCCCGCATGACCAGACAAAGGGATTGTCCTTTCGGATGAGTTCCACGGCCTCTTCATACCGGCCGTGACCCACCAGCGCCAGGTAGCTGGGGATGTCGATTCCAGCCGGACAAGCCTGTTGGCAGGGCGCGGCGATCATGCTGAAGCATTTGACGGTGGGACATTTTTTCTCCTGCACGTGGGTCAGGTATTCATCGTGAAAATGGCGCAGGGTGGAAAGAACGAAAGAGCCGCCGGAACGGTTGGCGCCGCAGAGCTGCCTGTCCTGCAATTCGATACAGATATTCTCCAGCGCCGATATGTGCTGTATGGTCCCCAGACCTTCATGGATTTCGGTCAGCAACCGGAGAATTCGGTCGAGCTTTCCCTGGCACTCCTCGATGTCGCACCTGCCGCGCATTTCATCCAAGCAGGTGCGCAGCGTGTCTCTCGCATATATAACCACGCAGCTGTCTTCAGGGGGAACGTGCGCGCCTCCTGAACCGAACGAGGCGTAGACATCGCCCATATCCTCGAAATCCAGCGGCGTGTCCATATGGTTGGATGACAATAAGCCGCCATAGGGGCCGCCCAGTTGAATCATGCGGGGAGGCGACTGTGGGTCGGGAAATCCGCCTATGTCATAGATAAGCTCATACAGCGGCGTTCCTATGGGGATCTCGACCAGCCCCGAACGGGGAATGGCGCCGGTCAGACTCCACAGCTTGGTTTGCATGATAGGATGCCGCTTCAAATACCATTCTCTGCCCTTGCCGATGATCAAAGGGATATTTATCCAGGTCTCCGCGTTGTGAATAACGGCGTCGTGGTAGTTGCTTTCCAACTGGACCGCGCCCGAAGGGCAAAGCCGCGCGGGCAAATCCGTAACGACCTCCAGGTCAAAGGAAAATCCGCTTTGCAAAACATTGGCCCCCAGCAGCCCATGTTCACGAGCTTGTTTAACGGCCCGTCTCATGCGTTCGGCCGCGAGCGCGTATCCTTCCCGTACGATCACCGTTCCCTTTGAAGCGCCGGTGGCCCGCGCTCCTATGAGCATCCCCTCGATTACCGCGTGCGGACAGCTCTCCAGAATATCGCGGGGCACGAACGATTGCGGATCGCCGCTGTCGGCCAGGGCGATAAGAGCCTCGGTATGTCCGCGAGCGGTTTGCCAATGGAAAAAAACCGGCAGCCCTTCGTGCGTGCGTTCTCTCAGACCGACGGCCTCAATGGTTTTAATAACCGACACCGGCTCCGCCGTAAAAGCCCGCTTTGCGCTGTCGTATCCGCCGATTTGCAAGTAGGTCGATATATCGTCGGGGTCCAGAGAAGCCCATGAGCCAGTGAGTTGGCGTTCCTGTTTGGACACAAAGGCGGCCCATTCATTATTCGCGAGCCATTCCGCCACCGGCGTTCCCTCAAGTAGGTGCTCTTTAACCAGCCGCGGCGCCATGTAGGGAGTTATATTGGCGTACATGCTCGTTTCGCCGTCCGAGCCGATCATTACCAGTGTGTCGCGCTGATAAAAGCCCAGAACGCCGGTCTTCCTGATGTCCACTTTTATGTGGGCAGGAAACCCCGGCGCGTTTACCTGCTCGGAAAAGGCTTCCAGAACCTGGAGCGCGCCGGCCTTGACACCGTCGGACCCGGCTGACACACACACCGAAAAGCGCTTCTCTGAATCGTTTTTTGAACTCATAATAATATTCTCTCAGCAAAAGAGCGATAATTACATACCAACATTTCTCTATAGCACTTTTTGCCCCGCATTGGAATGCTTGGGGGTATGAGCGGAGGGGGAACATAACAAATAGCCTGCGGCGAAGCGTGAACCCGGCCTGGGTTGGACCCAGGCGGCCACGCTTTCCGACGCGAACCGGTATGACGCTGAAATTTGGAAAAAGGTCTTTATTCTCACTAAAATGATTGTTTGTCGGCTAAATGAGTTTAAATCTGGCAAATAATACGGCGAATTGACAATAATACGCCATTCCAAAGCTGGAGACTTTTTCTGCTTCTTACCGCGCCAAACATACTGGACCACGTGCAAATTGTCGGTATAATAAAATGAACGACGCGTAACCCGCGCTGAGACGTGTGAGGCATGACAGCGGCGGGACACGATGGCCGAAACTATAAAAGAAAGGGAACATACTATGCCGGAATTCGCTAATCCGTTCGCATGCCTCAAGGCGGACCGTAAATTGACCAAGTCCGAGTTGGTGCGCGCCATCAGGTATATGATCGCCGCCGAATATGAAGCGGTTCAGCTTTACATGCAATTGGCCGAATCGATCGACGATGAGCTTGCCATCGCGGTTCTCAAAGACATCGCCGAGGAAGAAATCGTTCACGCCGGAGAATTTCTGCGGCTGTTGAAGTATCTGAAGCCGGACGAGGAAAAATTCTACGCAGATGGCGCTGAAGAAGTCGAGGAAATCGCTGAAAAGCTCAAAAAGTGACCAGACGAACCGGTCATTGGCGCTCGTGATACATTCCGGTACGCGAGCGCCGGACTCGTTTATTCGAAGCGGGCCCGGATCGCTTCGGCGTGCAGCGGCAGACCTTCATGCTCGGCCAGCGTCACCACGGTGTCCTTGAGCGTGGCCAGGCCCTCTTTGGAAAGGTACTGAAAGGTCGGCCGTTTGATAAAGTGGTCGACGCTCAGGCCGCTGAACATCCGGGCGGTTTGCCCGGTGGGCAGCACGTGATTAGTGCCGGAAGCGTAATCACCGACAGGAATGGGCGCGTACGGTCCCATAAAAATCGACCCGGCGTGCCGGATACGGGTCAGGGACATCCAGGGGTCGCGCGTGATGATCTGCAGGTGCTCCGGCGCGTATTCATTAACAAACTCGATAGCCTCGTCCATGTCCGAAGCTACAAGCGCCGCGGAATTGTCACGTAAGGCCTTGGTCACGATCTCTTTTCTTTCCACGGTCTTCAGCTTTTCCGCCAATCTTGCGCACACCTCGCGAGCCAGTTCTTCCGAGGTGGTCACCAGAACCCCGGCCGCGTCGGCGTCATGTTCGACCTGAGTCAACAGGTCCGCCGTAACCAGACGGGGATCGCCGGAGTCGTCAGCCAGGATGAGCCCTTCACTGGGGCCGGCGGGCGCGTCGATATCCACCGCGCCGAACACCGCCAGTTTGGCCGCGGTTACGTAACGGTTGCCCGGCCCCACGATTTTATCGACTTTGGGGACGCTTTCCGTGCCGTAGGCCATGCTGCCTATGGCCCAGGGGCCCCCAAGCCGGAACACCTGACTGGCGCCGGCGAGGTCGGCGGCCACGATGGTGGCGTCGTTGATCTCCATGTTCTTGCCGGGAGGCGTGCACACGATGATTTGTCTTACACCCGCCACTTTGGCCGGAATGACGGTCATGAGCATGGTCGAGGGATATGACGCCTGACCGCCGGGAACATAGGCCCCCACCACGTCGATGGGACGGCGCAGCCGGCCCGCCAGGATGCCCGGCGCTATTTCCACCGCCCACATTTCCCGGTCGAGCTGCGCGCGGTGAAAGCGTTCTATGTTCACGGACGCTGTCCTGAGCGCGTCCACCACCGTGGGGTCGAGCCGTTTGTAGGCGCGAATCACCTCTCCGCGTGTGGCGCGGAAGGAATCGGGCGAAACCTCCTCTCTGTACATTTTGCGATGACCTTCCACGTTAACGATGTCGCCGCGCCGCGCGATATCTGTGACGATATCCCGCATTTCCCCGTAAATCGAGGAGATATCCGCCATTGAGCGGGTGAGGATCTCTTTTCTGCGTTCAGGCGACAGATCGCCGATCTTTTCCGGTTTCAACATGGCAAAACCTCGCGCGCTTTCTTGCAAAAAAAGCTTAAAGGTATTATTACTAAAAGATTCAGCGCCGCGGAGCGGTCCTTGAGTTCATAACAACAGGCCGCCGGCGAATCAAGAAAATAAAATCGCGATCCCGTCCACCGGCCCGCGCGGAGGGGAAGGCGGGACACGCGCAAGGATTCGATGACAACCCATAAGAAAGCGGTTCCCCGTCCCGCGTCGACGGTCATTATGGCGCGCGAAGCGGAAGCCTCGTATGAAATTCTCCTCATTCAGCGGAGCTCCGGCAGTCAGTTCATGGCGGGAATGGGCGCTTTTCCGGGAGGCGTGGTCGAAGCGGAGGACGCGGATCGGCGCTTTGAGGTCCCCGGTCCGGACCACGCGCCGACTCTGGCGTCTGAATTTGACCTGTCCCGCAATCGATCCTTTTATGTGGCCGCCATACGGGAGCTGTTCGAAGAGTCCGGGGTTTTGCTGGCCTGCGACCGTGAAACCGGGCGGTTACTGGACAATGGGAAAATCGACTGCGAGAGTCTGCGCGCGGAGGTGTTGAACGGAACGGACTTTGGCGCCGTTATGGACCGTTTGGGCGCCCGGGCGGCGTTGCAAGCGTTGATCCCCTATGCCCGCTGGATAACGCCGGAGGCTCGTTCGCTGCGTTATGACGCTTTTTTCTTTCTGACGGTGGCGCCCCCCGGCGCGCAAGCTGTGTCGGACAGGCATGAAACGTCAAAAGCGTACTGGATGAACCCCCGCGCGGCCCTTGCGGAACAGCTTCGGGGAACCATCAACCTGAGCCCGCCGACTTTGAAAATCGTGCACGAGCTTTCCTGTTACGAATGTTTCGAAGATGTAATGGAATCCGCGAGAAAGGCCGATCTGCGACCCGTTCTCCCGGTGTTGCTGGAACCGGAAGGATGTACCACAATCATACTGCCGTACGATCCGCAATACGAGCGCGCGCGGGACTTCGGCGCGGCCACGTTGGGCCGTCCGATTGAGGACGGGGAGACGGTTACCAGACTGACGCAAAGGTCCGGACGCTTTTGTCTGTGCCGCGTGGATTGAAGGAATAAGCGGAAAGGGGGAAACCATCATGCTGGATGATCTGAAAAAACGCATACGCCAGGATATGGGGGCTATTCCCAGCGGCTATAGAACCGACCGCGTCATAAGGGAACTCATTCGCTGCGTTATTTACGGGTATGTGAAGGAGATGGGATTGACGCCGATACCGGACTTCCGTGTGCCGCGCTACCCCGAAGGCCCGGTGGACATAGCCGCACTGGACAACAAGAACAACGTGAAAATCGCTTTCGCCAGCGCCCCCACGGTGGAACTGGACCATGTCAAGAGCATGGGCAGGATCGAGGCGGAACGCAAAATCATAATAACCTTTTCCGAGCATGAATCAAAAGTGAAACAGAGCGCGTTTTTTCTCAACAAGGACATCGAACATCTGCATCTGCACGCGGACTGAAAACCGGGAAAAAGAAGAAAGCATCCATGAACTGCGAGATACTGACCATCGGTTCCGAACTGCTGCTGGGCCAGATTGTGGACACCAACGCCTCATATCTGGCTCAAACATTAAACAGCGTGGGCGTGTCCATTATACGTCATTCGACGGTGGGCGACACCTTTGAACACATAACGGACGCCATGGAGGCCGCGCTGAAACGGGCCGAAGTGGTCATCACCACCGGCGGCATCGGACCCACCGAGGACGATCTGACCCGTCAGGCGGCCGCCGAAGTCCTGGGCGTGGATCTGGAATTCAGGCAGGACCTGATGGACCACATCGAGAAATTGATTACCGGCTCCGGTTACCAGATGTCCCCCACCAACCGGCGTCAGGCGTTTATTCCCCGCGGGAGTGAGGTCGTTCATAATCCGGTGGGCACGGCGCCGGGGTTTATCGGCGAAAAAAACGGCTCGATCATCATATCCCTGCCCGGCGTGCCGCGCGAACTCAAATACCTGATGAAGACCACGATCATACCCTATCTGCGGGACCATTTCGATCTGGGGGAGGGCGTCATCCACTACCGGGTGCTCAACGCCACCGGACTGGGAGAAAGCAGCCTCGACCGCCAGATCGGCGACTTGATCAGGGACAACAAAAATCCGGAAATCGGGCTGCTGGCTTCGCCCGGCCATATCAGAATCCGCCTGACCGCGCGAGCTGAAAATCTGCGCGCCGCGGAGGCGCTGATCGAGCCGGTGGAAACCGAAATCCGCTCCCGGCTGGGAGACCTCATTTTCGCGGAAGGGGAAACCACCCTCCAGGAGGTGGTGGAATCGCTGCTGATTCAGGCCGGTCTGCGGCTGGGCGTGGTGGAAACGTTCACCGGCGGCAGGGCCGGGTATCTGCTCAGCGGGAGCGGTTCGCGCCAGTTCGCGCAAGGGCGGCTCATAGCCGATTCCGACGAACTGAATCGCTGGCTGAACCTGGACAACAACACGGGCGCCGAACAGATGGCCGAGGCGGCGGCCCAAAAAATAACCCGGGAGCTGGGCGCGGAGACGGGGCTGTCCTTTATCGGCAGGCTTGAACCGGGCCCGCGCGGTTTCAAGGTTTTCTGCGCGTTCAGCGCGGCGGGCCCCTGGGGCGTGAAAACCATTTCCCACGATATCGGCGGCGATATGCGTTCCCTGAGCGAACGGGGGACCATTATCGGCCTGAATCACCTGCGCAAGACACTGATCGCGTGGCGTAACAATACGGAAGGATAAAACTGTATGACGACGAATATGACCATACGGGACATGACCATACCCGAACTCCCCGAATCCATGGAGCTTTTGAATCTGACCCAACCGATGAAAGGCTATAATCCCTTTGTGGGTTCGTGGATTTTGCCCGGCGATCCCTTTGTCATATTCGACGTGGGACCCAAATGCTCCATCGATGTTTTGCTGAATCACCTGAAAAACATGGGTGTGGACAAAGTCGATTACATCTTGCTGAGCCATATCCACATCGATCACGCCGGAGGCGTGGGCCATTTTCTGGACGTCTATCCCATGGCCAAGGTGGTGGCTCATGACAAAGGGATCAGGCATCTGGCCGATCCGGAAAAACTGTGGCAGGGCGCGCTCACGGTGTTGCGCGATGTGGCCCGGAGCTATGGCAAGATGAAGCCGGTCCCCCGGGAGGCGCTCATACCCCACACCGAAGCGCGTATTCCGGGCATGACTATTATCGAAACCCCCGGTCACGCGCCGCATCACCTGAGCTATGTGTTCAAGGATACGCTGATCGCCGGGGAAGCGGCGGGCATCTATCTGCCTTTTATTGGCCCCACCTACCTGCGGCCTCCCACGCCGCCCCGGTTTATTCTGGACATCGCCGTGTCCAGCGTGGACCGCCTGCTGGCGCTGCCCGACATGCCCATCTGCTATGCGCACTGGGGCGCCAACAAGTCGTCCAGGGAAATGCTCGCCACCTACCGCGACCAACTCTATCTGTGGCGCGATATCATCGCCGACGTGCTGAACCAGGGCGACGGCGACGACATATTGAAACGGTGCCGCCTGGCGCTCCTGGAACGCGATCCGGCCTTGAAAGCCTTCCCCACTATGGATGAAGACACCCGCGCGCGCGAAGACTACTACCTTGAAAACAGCGCCTGGGGATATGTGGAGTTTTTAAGGGAGGCGGGCGCTAAGTAGTGAAAAGGCCGCTGGATTCCGCGATCGAGTCGCGGAATGACGGCGCTATCAGACGTTTCCGTGGCCGATATGCCGATGGTCACATTCCCGATAACCGTGGCAGTGGGGGGCATGTGGCTGATCCGCCCCACCGCCGATTGTTTTCCGTCAAATCAGCAGAGCGTACACGTCTGTACGATCGAATCGTCTAAACCCCTATTCCTGTTCCACATCCCGGGGGTTGAGAACATGGGACTGGTTGGTCGCATAGTAGGGGATCGGCTCTCCCGCGTCGTCAACCACGCAGATATTGACGATTTCCCCTTCGGGATTGTCAGGCCCGGCGTCCTTGGTGGCTGCGGCCAACCGGCGAGCCAGTTCCCAGGTGGCTATTTCCGAGGTCCACGACTTCTCCTTCATGTCCGGGGAAAATTCGGTGGCCCACCCGGTTTCGGCGCGCCGCTGGAAACGGATCCGATATCCTTTTCTTCTTTGTACCCATCCCTTACCGACTAATTTTACCGTATCTTTGAGCAACATGGCTTGTCTCCTGAACTATCGTTCCGCAAACGGAATTTACAAAGGCCGGGCCGGGCCGCGCCGCCTCAATCCGTCGTTTCTTCGGGCTCACGGTGATAATACACATGCGCGTCCACCTGCGGAAAAGCGATGGTAACGCCTTCCTGGTCGAAGCGAAGCTTTATTTTTTCCAGCAGATCGCAGCGGGTAATCCAATAATCCTTATTGTTGACCCAGGGTCTGGCGGCGATTTCCACGCAGCTCTCGGCGAGATTCAGCACAAACACACGCGCCGGCGGCGTGTTCAAGACGCGGGGGTCCTCGGCCAGAAGGTCCGCCAGTATGCGTTTGGCTTTTACCAGGTCGGCGCCGTAGTGAATCCCGATCACCAGCCTGACCTGCCTGTTGGGCGTATAATGATAGTTGACCACGTTTTCCTTGAGGATCTTGCTGTTGGGAACAAACACGGTCTTGCCGTCAAAGGTCCTCAGCCTGGTATGGATCATGGTGGTGCCTTCAACCACTCCCAATAGTCCGCCCGCCTCGACCGTGTTTCCGACCTTGAACGGGAGCGATGGTATGTACGGCCGGGCCAGAATCCAGATGGCGATCGCGCCCAGACAGGCGGCGGCCAGGAAACGCATAAGCACATCGACGCGCATGCCCGCCCATTCGAGACAGGATATGGCCAGGCCAAAAAACAGCAAAATGGCCAAGGCGACGCTTACCGTGGATATGATCGGTGGTTTCGCCCCCAGCCGTGTCATAAACTTTCGGACGTATTTGACGATATACTTAATGGCCAGGATACCCAACACCAGAATGATCAGCGCCTGCACCACTTCCTGACCGTGCTCCAAGAATAAATCTCTTAAACGGTAATATTTTGAAATTTCCTGTTCCATACGCCCTCCGAAAAAATGGTAAGGATTGTCCACCGCCGCTAAAATGAACGAGAGGCATTATAAAGTAAAGTAAATATATATAAAAATGATTTCTTAAAGAATTCGAGGAGAATTCGAGGGTTGAAGCGATGGAATGGTTGAAAGTGAGAAGCGGAACTATAAAGAGCGCCGGGAGGCGGCGCTCTTTCAACGCGGTTGGATTTCCGGCCGTTTAAACAGGTTTATTCGGCGTTTTCCGACAGCTTTCTCAGAAGAAACTGGCTTTCCTTGGGGGTGAGATCAAAACGCGATTCGGCCTCCAGAATAAAACTGGATCGTTTCTTGTCCGGGTGCTTCTGGGTCATTTCCGAAATCCAGGCCACCGCCTGCCGTATTTTTTTTCCTTCTTCCTGTATCACGTGAGTCATGAAACCTTCACCTCGTTTTTATAAAAGATGTTCCCGCACGTGCGCGACCGCGTTATGGAATATGCGCATGCCCAGCCCTTCATCATGGGGAAGGGCTTTTCCCTGACGCCGCAGCGCGGCCTTTTGCCGGGTCCATTGCGGGTGATTGGTCCGGCGGTTATAGGCTTCGGGATGCGGCATCATTCCCAGAATCCGTCCGGTGGGATCGCATATGCCGGCGATGTCCCGCAAGCTGCCGTTGGGGTTAAAAGGAAACGAGCCCTTCGCGGGGGTCCCGTCGGCGCCGCTGTATTGGAACACGATTTGCCCGTTTCGCTCCATGGTGTCGAGCGTGTCCTCGGACGCGTACAGTTTGCCTTCTCCGTGCCGTATGGGCAATTCGAGGTAGTCCACGCCCTTAGTGAATATGCAGGGCGATTGCGGGTTGGCGGTCAGCCCTATCCAGTCGTCGCGGAAGTTGGCGCAGTCGTTGGTAATAAGCGCCACGTCACGCTTGGAGTAGTCGCCGTCCACGCCGGGCAGCAGCCCCATGTTCACCACGGCCTGAAAGCCGTTGCAAATGCCCATTATAAGCTTGCCTTCATCGATGAATTTCCGGATCTGCCCGCCCAGGTGGGTGCGGGCGCGGCAGGCGAGCAGCACCCCGGCCCCATGATCGTCGCCCCAACTGAACCCACCGTCGAAGACGATGATATGGAAATCTTCCAGGCGCACATTGGGCGCGCCGTTCTCTCCTGGTATGAGATCGTTGATATGGATACGAGCCGCTTGGGCTCCGGCGCGCTCCAGGCAATAGTATGTTTCGTAATCGCAGTTCAGACCGTATCCGGTCATCACCAGCGCTTTGGGTCGCGAAGTCATTATATTAAATCTCCAAAGGTCTTTTTCCAGGCCGCTTTCAGTTCGGACACATCGACGCGTAGCCAGGCGGTATCGTCGAGGGCGCGTATGGTCAAGCTGGCCTGTTCCCTTACCACTCCCACGCGTCGGCAGGGAAGGTCTTTAAACAGCGCCTCGAATCGATCCCGGTCGGCTTCGGCGACGGTAATAATAAACCGTCCGGGTGTCTCGGAAAAAGCCAGCCGGTCTTCAGCCAGTCGATCTTCCACCGGAATCCGGGACAGGTCGACCTCCGCGCCGATCTCACCTCCCATGGCGCACAACGCCAGATGAACCGCCAGTCCGCCGCGGTACACGCCGTGGACCGAAGCCGTCAGCTCCGCCCGGATCGCTTCGTACATCGCGCGGTACAGGGGCAGGGTTTCTTCCGGATGAACCTGGGGGACGTTGAGCCCGGTATAGCCGAACAGGTCGTAATATTCGGACCCTCCCAGTTCGTCCCTGGTCAGGCCCGCCACGTAAATCAGGTCGCCGGGATTTTTGAAATCCATGGTCACGCACTTGCTTACGTCGGGCACAACGGCGCTGGTGGTGAACTGAAGGGTTTCCAGCCCGGACACCTTATGACGCTCGCCAAAGGCCCCTTCCAGGAATCCGTCAATGTACATGCTGTCCTTGCCCGAAAGCAGGGGCAATTTGTAGGAAAGGCACATGTCCCGCAGCGCCCGGTTAGCCCGGACGAGCTGCGCCGCCTTGAATTTTCCGTCAGGGTTGGAGTTCCTGTCGTACTGCACGGTCGGCCAGCAAAAATTGTCCACGCCGCCTATCTGATCGGGATCGGCGCCCACCGCGATTACCCGGCGTGCCGCTTCGTCGATGGAGCAGGCGGCCATGTGGTAGGCGTCGATTTTGGAATAGGACGGATTGACGGCCTGGCTGATGGCCAGCCCGGTTTCGCTGTCGAGCACCGGCCTCAGCACGGCGGCGTCGCTGTTTACGTCACGGTCCACGCCCACCATGGGCTTGATGACGCTGCCGCCCTGAACTTCATGGTCGTACTGCCGGATGATCCATTCCTTGGACGCTATGTTGGGACGTGCGAGTATGGTTTTCAGCAGCCCGGCGGCGTCGGTCGGGGCGGTGAGCGCCGGTTCGCGCAGGCCGCGCAGTTCTGGAGGCGTCCATTCCGCATCGAACTCCCATTGCGGAAAATCACGGGTCAGCAGGCTGAGATCCACGAAGGCGCAGGTTTGACCCTTGTACCGGATGTGCAGTTTGCCGGTACCGGTGTACTCGCCGATAACCGTGCTCTCAACCGCGTGTTTCCGCGAAAGCTCCATGAAACGGTCGAGATGTTCCGGCTTGACCGAGACGGTCATGCGCTCCTGGGATTCGGACACCCATATCTCCCACATGTCCAAACCTTCGTATTTCAGCGGCGCCTTATCCAGGTCCACCAACGCGCCGTTGCTGAACCGGGCCGTTTCCCCCACGGAGGATGACAAACCGCCGCCGCCGTTATCGGTGATAAAGGCGATCAGCCCTTCGTCCCGCGCTTCCAGCAGGAAGTCATGCATTTTCTTCTGCGTGTAGGGGTCTCCGATCTGCACGTGCCCGGCGGGCGTATGTTCGCTGTAGCCGCTGGATGACGCGGTGACACCGTGAATACCGTCCTTGCCGATTCTTCCCCCGCACATGATGATAAGCTCGCCCGGCGAGGTCGTCTTTTCCTGGGAAGGCTCGCCATTGATTTGAGAGGGCATGATCCCCACGGCGGTCACGAACACCAGACACTTGCCCAGGTAGCCGTTGTCAAAAAAGACATTGCCAAACGCGGTGGGAATACCGCTCTTGTTGCCGCCGTCCTTGACTCCCTCGATGACGCCGTCCAGAAGGCGGCGGGGATGAAGGCGCGGTTTGAGGGGGCCGGGGTAATTCAGGTCGCCCACGCAATAGCCGTAGGTTCCGGCGATCAGCTTGGAGCCCTTGCCGGTCCCCATGGGGTCGCGGTACACGCCGACAATGCCGGTCAGCGATCCGCCGTAGGCTTCCATGTTGGAGGGGCTGTTGTGGGTTTCTCCGGTGATGACGTAATAGTGATTGTCGTCAAGCCGACCGATACCGGCGTTGTCCCAAAGGACCGATATGACCCATTCCTTTTGCTTCTGGATTTCCAGCGTGGGCTTTTCGATACAGGTTTTGAAAAGGTTGTCGACCAGCTCTTCCTCGCCGGTGGACAAGTCCCGGTACTTGAACAAACCCTTGAACGTGTTGTGATTGCAATGATCGCTGCGGGCCTGGGATATGTACTCGATCTCCACATCGGTGGGCAGGCTGAGTCCTACGTTCTTGCGTTCTTCGAGAACTCCGGGATCGAGAAAATAGGAACGGATGGTGGGGATATCATTGAGATTGAGAAAGAGGTTCCGTTCCTCGCTGACCCTGGCCAGATCCTCGTCCGAGCCGATGGGAATCTCACGGAACTCCGGCGTATGATCGAGCGCGACGTTCGGCGCTTCCAACCCCACGCCGGTTTCGGGGTCCCACTCCGCGCGCGGAATTACCTTCCAACGCTGGATGATGTCGTTGGCCAGCAGTTCACGGGCGAGCAGGGCCGCTTCATCGGGTTTGAGGTCGGGCGCTTTCAACAAAAAGAGCTTGGACGTGTACACCGCTTCATTCGGCTTGAAGCGCAGTCCGAGGACGTCTTCGATGGCCTCCACCGCCGTGGCGCCCGCGGTATCCATGACTCCCGGACGGAAGCCCACCCACAGCGCCCAGTCAAATTCCGCGGCCAGCGGTTTATAGGATGAAATTTGGGTTATGGGGTTGGTAAAAATTTCGGTACGTATTGCCTCGAGCTGTTCACCGGACAGGTCGGCGTCGATGGTCAGCGCGTGGATGGTTCTTACCGAATCGATCCGCAGGTCGAAGTAACGTTGCGCTTTCGCTTTTATCGAGGCGCCTTCGGCGTCGAAAAGTTCCGGCTTGAGAGCTATTTCCAATCTATGAAGCATGAGTTCACCTGGTAGTTGATGCGCCCGGGATCAAAACCGGACGCGCGTCGGCAAGGTCATACGAACAGAACGACGCGCGCGTTTGGGAGCGCTCTATAAAAACCGCTTTTAAAGCCTGTCGACGCGCATGCCGCTGAGGAGGACTTCCACCTCATCGGGATATTCTCCGATTATCCGTTTGACGGAATAGGCTTCGCCGCAGTCCCTGCAGCGAAAACTAACCTCCCCTCATCGGCGTTCTCTGACAAGAAGGCCGTTGCATTTGACGCAGTAGATTGACATTTTATAGGGGATTCGCGCCGCTGCTGCGGGATGAAGAAGCGCTCCGCTTTTTATCGCGTGTTTCCTGCAGGACCTGAACAAACCGTTGAACATAATTTTTCAGCGGCTCGGGGGGTAACATGTCGCCGGCCCAGCCGTAGGCCTGTATGAGACGATATAATCCGCTCCACAAGGTTTCCTCGTCTTCGTCGAGTCCCTGGCAGAGTTCGAAGAGCGGGCAGTCTTCGCATTCCTCATTCACGGCGTACATCTGGCAGAAGGGTATGGCTACCTGGCATCCCGCGAGAAACACATTGTAGTCATCCAGCGTGAAAGCGCTCCGCAGGAAACGTTCCAGCCGTTCCCATTTTTCAAGCGTCAGATCGAACGGATCTTCTTTTCGCTCGAAACGGGCTTTCATTTCTTCAGCGCTTATTGGTGAAGAGCTGTCACTCATGACTTCCCCCCCTACCTCTTACGTACAAGTTCACTGATCAACGAGGCTTCTTTCTCATCGCGTATCAGTTCACTTTATTGTATATTCAGTTGTCCCTGTTTTGTCAATCAACGCGCTGTTCAATCCTTATTAGGATTTTTTTGAGAGGATAGCATGATTATAGACGCCCATACGCACATCTTCCCGCCTGCTGTCCGGGAGAAGCGGGAACGTTATTTCGAGGGCGAACCGGACTTCAAACATATTTACGACAATCCGCGCTCCGCCATGGTTGGGGCGGATGAGCTGATACGGTCCATGGATGAAAACGGCGTCGATATGTCCGTGGTTTTCGGATTCCCGTGGAGAAATGTGGAAACGGCCAGGGCGCATAACGATTACGTTCTGGAGGCGGTCGCGCGTTATCCGGACCGGCTGTGCGGGCTGGCCTGCGTGTACCCGTTGAGCCGGGGGTCCGATTCGGAGCTGAACCGCTCGCTGGACAACGGCATGAAAGGCGTGGGCGAGCTGGCCATATATGTGGAGCAAAACTTAAGGGATTTGGGCCGGGAAATGAGCCATGTGGCCGAAATAGTGCGGAAACGGAACGTTCCGCTGATGCTGCATTGCAACGAAAACGTCGGCCATACCTACCCCGGAAAGTCCGATATCCGCCTGAAAATGATCTATGAATTTCTGAAAAGCCTGCCCGAAACGCCGGTTATACTGGCTCACTGGGGCGGCGGCATTTTTTTTTACGAACTGATGAAAAAAGAAGTCCAGGAAGTCATGCGCACTATCTACTACGACACCGCGGCTTCCCCCTTCCTGTACAGGCCCGAAGTCTATAAAATCGCGATGCAGATCTGCGGCGAGCAAAAAATTCTTTTCGGCAGCGACTATCCCTTGATCGCGCCGAAACGCTACTTCAAGGAGATGGAGGAATCCGGCCTTACGCAAAGCCAGCGGGAAAGGGTCCAGGGCCTCAACGCCCAGAAGCTGTTCTTCAAGGAGGCGTGAGGACTTCAGACGCTTGTAATCTCATGGATACCGCAATTCTTCCGCTCAGCTTGACACACACGCCCGTTTCCCATACCTTTCGAAAGATTACGGCCCGAGGCGCACATCCATGATTCCCAGTAGAGACAAATGCATCGATTTGATGAAACTTTACCACATGCGCCCGAATATCATGGATCATTCTCTCCTCGTGTCGCGAATCGCGGTCACGCTGGGACGAATGCTGCGGGAGCGCGGCCTGGGGCTTGATGTCGACCTGATCGAGGCGGGGGCGCTGTTGCATGACATAACCAAAACCAGAGCGCTTATGACCGGAGAAAATCATTCGGAGTCAGGCGCGGAGCTGCTCCGCGAACTTGGGTTTTCGCAGGTCGCCGAGATCGTGGGCCAGCATGTGCGGGTAAAACCAGACGTGCTCGTGCGAGACTCATTGCATGAGGCCGAGGTAGTCAATTACGCGGACAAACGAGTCATGCACGATCAGCTGGTGAGCTTGAAGAAGCGATTCCTCGACATTCAGGAACGCTATGGCTTGACTCCCGAGCGAAGAGAGCGCATCAGGCAAACAGAGCAGGAAGCGATGGTAATAGAGCTGAGGATTTTTTCCCGCCTGCCGATTAAGCCCCAAGATTTGAAAGGCCTGATCAATGGAACGCATTAAACTGGCCTTGCTCTATGGCGGGGATTCGGCGGAACGTGAAGTTTCCATCATGAGTTGGGAATCCGTCAGGGGGAATCTCGATCCGTCCAGGTACGAGATATTCGATTACGATCTCAAAACCGATTTGCGGCAATTGGTATCGGACGCGGCGTTTCTGGACGCGGCGCTCATCTGCATGCACGGGCGCGGAGGAGAGGACGGCGCGGTCCAGGGGCTGCTGGAACTTTTGAAGCTGCCCTACCAGGGTTCGGGCGTTCTGGGAAGCGCCACCGCCATGAACAAACGGCTGTCAAAAGAATTGTATTCACGCGCCGGACTGACGCTTCCCAAATCAATCTCCCTGAGCCGAACAAGCCAGATGGAATTGGAGGCGTTCCGGGACCTCATCCCCTGCATGGTCAAACCGGCGCATGAGGGATCGAGCATGGGCATGAGCAAGGTCGAACGGCTCGAAAGCCTGCCGGAAGCCATAACGGACGCCTTTAAATATGACGAAGAAATACTGGTGGAAGAATTCATAGCCGGAATTGAGGTCACCGGGGCCGTCATCGGACTTGATGAACTCCAGGCGTTGCCGCTGATAGAGATCGTACCCAAAGGGGAACATATTTTTTTCGACTACATAGCAAAGTACGACGCTTCCCAGACCGATGAGATATGCCCCGCCCGAATCTCCCCCGAATTGACGGAAAAGGCCCAGAAAGCGGCCATAGCGGCCCATCGGGCGCTGGGGCTCCGCGGATACAGCCGGACGGACATGATCATCCGGGACGGTGAAGTCCTGGTTCTGGAAACAAATACGATCCCGGGAATGACAAAAACCAGCCTTTTGCCGCAAGCCGCGAGCAAAGCTGGCATAGAATTTTCATGTCTTTTGGACCTATTGATTGAAATGGCCTTCCAGGCCCATAAAAAGCATGACACATTTCAGCCCGACAGGGCGTCATCGGCAATAAGCGCAACCATATGAATGATAACCTTGAAACGCCGTCAGGCGCTGAAACCTCCGCTGGCGTTGAACCCATAGAATCCAGAGCCATCAGCCGTCTCTATGTTGACGACAAAGAGGTCTTGCTCGTGGGGACGGCTCACGTCAGCCGCGAAAGCGCCAATCTGGTGGAGGCCGTCATCAGGGCGGAGAAACCGGACACGGTGTGCGTGGAACTGTGCGACTCGAGAATGCAGTCCATCACCAACGCCGATCAATGGCGCAACATGAATATCGTCAAGGTGGTAAAGGAAAAGAAAGCGTTTCTGCTTCTGTCCAATCTGTTGCTGGCGTCCTTCCAGAAACAGATCGCCAAAAAGTTCGATATCAAACCGGGCGAAGAAATGATCCGCGCCATGAGCGTGGGCAAGGAAGTGGGGGCGCAGATCGTTCCCGCGGACCGCGAAATCAGAGTGACCCTGACCAGAACCTGGCGGCTCATGAAATTCTGGTCCAAAATAAAACTGTTTTTTCAGACCATGCTATCCTTCGGGACCCTCAATGAGATAACCGAGGAAGATATCGAGAAAATGAAAGAGCAGGACATGCTGGAGTCCATGCTCTCCGAAATCAGCAAAGAACTGCCGGAGGTGCGATCGATCCTCATTGATGAGCGCGACCGGTATCTGGCGGCAAAAATACGAAAGGCTCCGGGCCAGAAAATCGTAGCCGTGGTGGGCGCCGGGCATGTGCCCGGGATCAAGCGATACTGGGATAAGGATATCGATCTGACGGCCCTGGAACAGCTACCGCCGCCGGGCAAGACCGGTAAGTATATCAAATGGATTCTTCCGGCGTTGATTATCGGAATCATTGTCTATGGGTTTGTGGGCGTCGGCAAGGACGCCGGAACGCGGATGATTGTCTGGTGGCTGCTGGCCAACGGCGTACTGGCCGGACTGGGCGCCCTGGTGGCGCTGGCGCATCCTTTAACCATCTTAATCGCGATCGTGGCCGCGCCCCTGACCTCCTTGAATCCCATGATAGCGGCGGGCTGGGTTTCCGGCCTTGTGGAAACCTTTTCCCGAAAACCGACGGTGAGCGATTTTGAAAATCTGAGCAGTGACATCTCTTCCATCAAGGGATTTTGGTCGAACAAGATAACCCGCATTTTACTCGTTGTGGTCTTCACCAACCTGGGCAGCTCGATCGGCACATTCGTCGCGCTCCCCATGATGCTGCGAGCCTTTTCCTGAGCGGTAGTTTCGCGGAAACGGAAACGCGAGATCAGTCAGAGTATAGAAAACACGAGGTAGCGTCATGAAAGTTCCTCTCCTGGACCTCAAACCTCAACTCAAACCATTGCGCGATGAAATACTTGCAGCCGTCACCGAAGTCATCGACTCCACCCGTTATATCGGAGGGCCGAAGCTGGAGGAACTTGAGTCCGCCGTCGCCTCCTATTGCGACGCCGGGTACGGCATAGGCGTATCCTCCGGCACGGACGCTTTGCTGGTGTCGTTGATGGCGCTGGATTTGAAGCCGGGCGACCGGGTCATTACCACGCCTTTTTCTTTTTTCGCCACGGCGGGCGCCATAGTCCGGCTCGGCGCCAGACCGGTGTTTATCGATATCGATCCCGTGACCTACAACGTATCTCCCGATCTGCTCAGCGATTTTCTGGCCCGGGAGAAGAACAGCAACGATTTTCGGGCCGTAATTCCGGTGCATCTGTTCGGCCAAATGGCGGACATGGACCCCATTGTCGAAGCATGCCGGGAACGCGGTATCGCCATCATTGAAGACGCGGCCCAGGCCATCGGCGCCCAATATCCTTCCAGGGAGGGGACAAAACGGGCGGGCGTCATGGGCGACGCCGGCTGCTTCAGCTTTTTCCCCAGTAAGAATCTTGGCGCCGCGGGCGACGGCGGCATGGTGGTGGCCACTGACCAGCGGCTGGCGGAGAGAATAAAATTATTGCGCAATCACGGCGCAAAGCCCAAATACTATCACAGCCTGATCGGAGGCAATTTCCGGCTCGATCCCATTCAAGCGGCGATCCTGCTGGTAAAATTCCCCTACCTGGACGAATGGAGCCGGGAAAGACGGAAGAACGCCGACCTCTATGATAAGCTGTTCGCGGAATCCGGGCTTATACGACAAAACCTGATCGGCGCGCCGGAGCGGGTCTGGGCGCGTCCGGGGCTGGACTATCCGCATATTTTCAATCAGTATGTCATACGCGTCCGGGAAGGCCGAAGGGACGCGCTGCGCGAGCGTCTCCAGTCGGCGGGCGTGGGCGTGGAAGTATATTATCCGGTCCCATTCCACGAACAGCCCTGTTTCAAGGATTTGGGATACCGCTACGGAGATTTTCCGGCCGCCGAACTGGCGGCGCGGGAAGCGCTGGCGCTGCCTATCTACCCGGAACTGACGTCCGAAATGCAGGAATTCGTGGTGGAGCGCATAACCGAGTTTTTTAAAGCTTAAGTGAGGACTGATTTGGGAGCGGATGCGAATAGCGCGCCATCGGTGATTTTAGCCGGCGCGGGATACTGGGGCAAGAACTTGGCTCGTAATTTTTATGACCTCGGCGCGTTGGCGGCCATCGTCGACAGCAATGAGCCCGTGCTTGAAGAACGCCGGGCGCAGTACCCGGACGTCCTTATGTTAAAGGATTATGACCAGGCCTTACGGGAGGTTGACGCGTCGGCCGTGGTGTTGGCGACCCCCGCGGTTCAGCATTACGCCATGGCGCGCAAGGCTCTTGAGTCCGGTCTGGATGTTTATGTGGAAAAACCGTTGGCGCTGACGGTGGAAGACGGCGCCAAACTGGTCGAGCTGGCCGAGAAAAACGGCCGTATCCTGTTTGTGGGCCATATTCTCCATTATCACGCCGGGGTCAAAACGATCAAAAGGATGATTGACGAAGGGGCCATAGGGCGGCTTCAGTACATATACTCCAATCGTTTGAACCTGGGCAAGATCAGGCGCGAGGAAAACATTCTCTGGTCGTTCGCTCCCCACGATATATCGGTTATCCTGAATCTGGTGGATGAGGAGCCCGATTACGTGGAGGCGGTGGGCTGCAACTTTCTCCATGCCCAGATCGCCGATACCACCATGACCAACCTTAAATTTCCCTCGGGAGTCGGCGCGCACATATTTGTGAGCTGGCTGCATCCTTTTAAGGAACAGCGGCTTGTGGTGGTGGGAAGCAGGGGAATGCTCGTGTTTGAGGACACACTCCCCCTGGAAAACAAAGTGACGCTGTATCCGCACCGTATCGACTGGCGGCGCGGCATGCCGGTCCCGCACAAAATGGAGGGCCGGCCGGTTTCACTGGAGCAGGAGTGGGAGGAGCCTTTACGCGCCGAATGCGCCGCGTTTCTGGAATGCGTGAGCGCCCGCGAAAAGCCGTTGACCGACGGCGAGGAGGGGTTGCGGGTTCTGCGGGTTTTGCAAGCCTGCCAGAGCAGTCTCGGTCTGCGCGTAACCAACTTTCCTCCTCAGGCGGACGGCGCGCAGGCTGTTGAAAGAGATTTTTTTCTCCACGAAACGGCCATAATTGACGAGGGCGCGCATGTGGGGGAGGGCTCCAAGGTATGGCACTTTTCCCATATCCTCTCCGACTCGAAAATCGGCCCCAATTGCAATATCGGGCAGAATGTGGTTATCGGGCCAAGAGTGACTGTGGGCGCGCGATGCAAAATTCAGAACAATGTTTCGCTCTATGAGGGGGTAACCCTGGAGGATGATGTCTTCTGCGGACCTTCCATGGTTTTTACCAATGTGATCAATCCGCGGGCCGCCATATCCAGGATGAAAGAGCTGCGAGCCACCCTGGTGAAAAGGGGAGCGACCATAGGCGCCAACGCCACCATCGTCTGCGGACATTCCATAGGCGCTTACGCCTTCGTGGGCGCGGGCGCGGTGGTAGTGAACGACGTCCCCGACTACGCGCTGGTGATAGGCAACCCGGCCAAACAGTTAGGCTGGATGTGCTCTTGCGGAACCCGTTTGACCATGGAGGGCGCCCACGCGGCGTGCCAGGCCTGCGGAAACGGGTATGAGTTAGCCGACGGGCGGCTGAAGCCCCTATCAGATCCCATGTGACTGGCCGGGGCGCGCCCCTTTGTCTGAGATGAATCAGCCATCTCCCCAAGAATTGCGGCGATTGACCGAGGAACTGCTCCGGGATCGTTCGACCATGTCCATCGCTACCGCGGAGGACGGCGTTCCTTGGGTGGCCCCTGTTTATTATGCGCTAATGCGCGGGCGGTTCTATTTTTTTTCCGCTCCCGACTCGCGTCACATTACGGAGGCGTTGGCGTCGGGCCGGGCCGCCGCGTCCGTGTACGCCGATAGTGAGTCATGGCGCGGGATCAGAGGCGCTCAAATGGCCGGCGCCATAAGAGAGGTCACGTGTAAAGGAGAGCTTCTGGAAAGTTTTTTTTCGTACACGCGCCGCTACCCGTTCGTGCGTGAACTCTTGCCAACGGGGCTCGAGGTCGACCCCGGAACATTTTTTCAAAGATTTCGCGTAAAGTTATACTGTTTTGAACCCGAACTTATATATTATCTGGATAACAGTGTTAAGTTCGGATTTCGTGAGAGGGTTGAGCTCTAAGTGTAACTTTGTGAATGCCGGTGCGCGCCATGCGCCGCTCTCGCGACGCAGAGGCCATTGGATTTATCAAATGCGGCAATCACATTTGGATGTTCGAAGGCGGATAACAGGGGCATGAAACGTGGATGAGCCGTGCGCATCCCGGTTTTTTTGATTGCAATATTTACTCATTTCACTATAGTCGATTAACAATATTCGAGAGATCGCCCGCTCTTGCGTGATCGACGTTCGTCGGAATCGATAAAAAGGAGCTTGTCCGTATGATTTTAGACCCTATCCTTGGTCTTTTTTCCAACGATCTTGCCATAGACCTCGGGACCGCAAACACCTTGGTTTATGTGAAAGGGAAGGGGATTGTCCTGCGCGAACCTTCCGTGGTCGCGGTGCGTAAAGACTCTCGAGGCATGAGCAAGGTTTTGGCCGTGGGAATCGAGGCCAAAAAAATGCTGGGAAGGACTCCGGGCAACATAGTCGCCATCCGGCCCATGAAAGACGGCGTCATTGCGGACTTCGAAGTGACCGAAGCCATGCTGCGCCATTTCATCAGAAAGGTGCACAATCGGCGGACGCTCATTCGGCCCCGCATTATTATCTGCGTTCCTTCCGGCATAACACAGGTGGAAAAACGGGCCGTCAGAGAGTCCGCTGAATCCGCCGGGGCGCGGGAAGTCTATCTGATCGAGGAGCCCATGGCGGCGGCGATCGGGGCCAACCTGCCGGTGACCGAGCCGACAGCGAACCTGGTGGTCGATATCGGCGGCGGAACCACCGAGGTGGCGGTTATCTCTCTCGCCGGCATCGTGTACTCAAAATCGGTCCGCGTGGGCGGCGACAAAATGGACGAGGCCATCCTTCAACACATCAAACGGAAATATAATCTGCTGATCGGCGAACGGAGCGCCGAAACCATTAAAATAACCATAGGCAACGCGTATCCCACCGGCGAGATCGAGGAAATAGAGGTAAAAGGACGCGATCTCGTTTCGGGTATTCCCAAAATTCTGACCATCGATTCCGAAGAAGTGCGTAAGGCGATTTCGGAACAGATCGACACCATCGTCGATACCGTCAGAATCGCTCTGGAGCAGACGCCCCCGGAATTGGCCGCGGACATAGTGGACAGGGGAATCCATCTGACCGGCGGCGGCGCGCTCCTGACCAACCTGGATGTATTGCTCCGGGAAGAAACGCGGCTGCCCATTCATGTTACCGAAGACCCGCTGTCTACCGTCGTTCTGGGATCGGGCAAAGCTCTGGACAATCTGGCGATACTTAAAGAGGTGATGATCGAATAGCGGTGACGGAGGTTGTATAAGGATTGAGGGTAGATTCTTGCGTCATGAAACGGCATGGCGCCGCCTGAAAGATACGATTCTAATGCTGGTTTCATATTTTGATGTACAGAAAGGGGATAAGCGCTGAAAAAGGGCATCCTCTTTTTTTTGGCCTCCTGGCTGATTGTCTTGCTCCTCATGGGTGTCCTTACCTTCGGGGTCAAACCCGTGAAAGGCTGGGGAGCGCTGCAACGTTTTGTGGTGGAAAGCGTGGCCCCGCTGCAAAGGGCGGCGTTTGCGGTCACCGACTGGCTGGGATCACTGGTTGACGGATATGTGAATTTGGTCCATGTTCGGAAAGAAAACGAGGAGTTGAAAGAGCGCATCGATTCCCTGACCTATCAACTGCAGGAACTCAGGGAAGAGGCGGAAGCCAGCAAGCGTCTCAGGAAATTGCTCAACTTCTCGAAGACGGTGGATTATCGGCTGATTCCCGCGCGGGTGGTTGGACGAGACCCGAGCGGCTGGTTTAAAACCTTGATCATCGACAAGGGGGAGAAAGAAGGCGTCACCAAGGAGATGGCGGTGGTTAACCATGAAGGCGTGGTGGGAAAAACCGTATCGGTGTCGCCTCATTACGCCAAGGTGCTCCTGGTAATCGATCAGAACAGCGCCATCGACGCCCTCACGCAGGAAACCCGCTTCAAGGGCATTCTCGCCGGCTCCTATGACAAACCGTGCGAGCTGAAATATATAACGCCTTTGAATCAGGTCAACGTCGGCGAACGGGTTGTGACTTCCGGATTGGGCCGCATTTTCCCCAAGGGATTGTTGCTGGGCAGTATAGAAAGTATTGAAGCGCAGCCCGGCGAGATGTTTCAGAGGATTTTAGTGAAGACCTCGGTCGATTTTTCCCGTATCGAGGAAGTGTTGATTATCGCGACGCCCGAAGAGACGCGGAAGGAAGAACCTTGAACGTCGCCGTAATCTATTCGGCTATCACGCTTCTTGCTTTTGTCGCGAAAACCGTATGGGTACCGTCATCGCTGATACTTCAAAACGTTCATCTTTTACTCATAGTGATCGCGTATTTGGGGTTTGAACATACGCTGGGCCGCGGAAGCGTCCCCACGCTCCTGTCGGGCGCTTTATACTCAACGTTTTCCGGCGGCGCGGGAGCCGTCTACATCATAGAGTTTGGCGTGGTGTTTCTAATCTGCTACCTGCTTCAGAGAAAAACCAATTTCGTTCTGATAACGTATCAGACCCTGGCTGTTTTCTTGCTGACGCTTCTGACCGGGGCGCTGCTGGCGGCGCAGTCCGCCCTTCACTTCCCCGCCTTTGTGATGCCGTGGCGGAGGCTTATCTATTCGGCGTTATGGACTGCCGCTTTGTCTCCCTTGTTTTTCCTGTTTTTCCGCAAGCTGGACTCCATGATCGAGCGAATGTCGCGCCGTTTTGTGGCGAGAGAAGAAGCTTGAAGAAGATTTTGGCACGTAATGTGTAAAGAAATGGTAAAAACTTCATAGGGTGAACAGGCGTGGAACGGCTTATTTACGCCGCAAAAGAAGAAATCAGCAATCTGGATTTGCGCTTTTTACTGGCCGCGCTCATCATTGTGCTGGTAATCGGCAGTCTGCTGGTGCGGCTCTGGTTTCTGCAGATTTATCACGGAACATACTACGCCGACCTTTCTCTGAACAACCGTGTCAAGCTCAGGTACATATCCCCGCTTCGGGGGAAAATATATGATCGCCAGGGCACGCTTTTGGTGAGCAACCGGCCGTCGTTCGATGTCTGTGTGGACCTGGACGAGCGGATTGACTGGACGAAAGTGTCGGGAAAACTCTCGCCGATCCTGGGAATGACCGAGGACGAACTCCTGGCCAGGATAGACACGGGCGAACGGGATCAATTGCAAAACACGGTCCGGTTGAAGTCCGACATCTCGTGGCTGGAGCTGTCGCAAATTGAAACCAACCGTTATGACTTGCCGGGCGTGATCATCCAGGTGGAGCCGAAGCGAGATTATATATATCCGGGGTTGGCGAGCCACATTGTGGGTTTTTTGGGTGAAATAAATAAAAACGAGCTTATGAGCGGCGACTATAAAAACGTTCAGTCCGGAGAATATATAGGCAAGAGCGGTGTTGAAAAGACGCTTGGTGACTACCTGAGAGGCAGCAAGGGCGGGCGCCAGGTGGAAGTCGACGCCTCCGGCCGGGAGGTCCGCACCATCGCCCGCCAGAACCCGATAGCCGGAGACGACATTTACCTCACCTTGGATCTTTCGCTGCAGGAAAAACTGCAGGAAGAGCTGGAAGGTCAGGTGGGGGCCATAGTGGCTATACGGCCGAGTACGGGCGAAATCCTGGCGATGGCCTCCAGCCCCACGTTCGATCAGAACACGTTCGTTCGCGGGATGACGCCGGAATCCTGGAAAGAGATAACCTCCAATCCTTACAAGCCCCTCCAGAATAAAGCGATTCAGGGGCAGTATCCTCCGGGCTCTGTGTTTAAGGTCATCATGGCCCTGGCCGGGTTGCAGGAAAATGTGATAACCGAACAGACCCCATTAAAATGCACCGGCCAGCACCGTTTCGGAAATCGCGTATACCATTGCTGGAAAAAATGGGGACACGGCGCCATCAAACTCGAAGACGCCCTCGCTCAGTCCTGCGACATCTATTTCTATCAGGTGGGTCAGATGCTGGGCGTGGACAAGATAGCTGAATACGCCAGGATGTTCGGGCTTTCTCAGCCTACGGCAATCCTTTTGGACCATGAAATGCCGGGCCTCATACCCACTTCGGCCTGGAAACTCAAACGATTCAACGTGCCCTGGCAAAAGGGGGAGACGCTTTCCCTGGCTATCGGACAGAGTTTCACGCTCGTCACCCCCTTGCAGGTGGCGCGGTTTATGGCCGCCGTCGCCAACAACGGGTATGTGATGAAACCGAGGCTGGTCAGGAAAATTACCGACAACGAGGGGCGGACCATTCGGCTCATGGAACCGGAGATCGTAACCACGCTTCCTTTTTCCAAAACTCATTTAAGCGCTGTCCGTAAGGCCTTGAAAGAAGCGGTAAACGGCGAACGGGGGACCGGCAAGAAGGCCCAGGTGAAGGGGCTCACCGTCGCGGGAAAAACCGGGACTGTGCAGGTAGTGGCGATCAAGGACGCCATGAACAGGCGAAAATTGGAAGACATGCCCTATGAACACAGAGACCACGCCTGGTTCACATGTTTCGCGCCCTATGAGGACCCCGACATAGCGTTGGCCATCATCATCGAGCATGGCGGACACGGCGGGTCAACCGCGGCGCCCGTGGCTCAGCGGATTTTTAAATCCTATTTTGAACACCATGAAACCTCGGGAGAGGTTTTGACCCGGGATTGGAAACGTGAGCCCGGCAAAAAAAACAACGGTTAGTTTTTGCGGGACCGCTTGATATCGTGAGATAAGAAAATGTGGTTTGATCGCCGACTCATAAAGAATTTCGATTGGATCTTGCTGGCCCTGATTATCGCGATCATTGGGGTGGCGCTTGTCAACCTGTACAGCGCGACATCCAGCTTCGAGGGCCGGGGAGTGTTTTACCGACAGGCGCTGTGGGTCTGCATCGGATTCGGTCTGCTTATAATCAGCCTGTTTTTTAACTACCATAAGTTGGAAAAATACGCCTTTTTACTCTATGGCGCGGCGGTGGCGCTGCTCTTGCTTGTGCTGCTGCTGGGGCCCACCATATCGGGGTCGAGAAGGTGGATAACGCTTGGGCAGATATCCTTCCAGCCATCGGAGGTGACCAAGCTGATCCTGATCATCGTTCTGGCGCGGGTATTTTTTCGCCGTCCATGGAGCGAACCGGTCAACCTGTGGGAGCTGCTGGTTCTCCTCATCCTGATCGGCGCGCCTTTTCTGCTTATTTTAAAGGAGCCGGATCTTGGCACGTCGCTCCTGATCACGTTTATTGCGGCCTCCATGATTCTGTTCGTGGGGATACGATGGCGGCCGCTGGCCTTCATGACGGGAGCGCTCTTATTCTTTACGCCGCTGGTATGGAATTTCCTCAAGGAATATCAAAAACAGCGAATCACCACCTTTCTCCATCCGGACAGAGATCCCCTGGGGGCCGGCTATCACATTCTGCAAAGCAAGATTGCGGTAGGCTCCGGGCAGTTCGCAGGAAAGGGATTTATGGCGAGCACGCAAAGCCACCTGCATTTTCTGCCCGAACATCACACGGACTTCGCTTTTTCCGTTTTGGCGGAAGAGTGGGGTTTCATCGGCTCGCTTATTGTGCTACTTTTATTCCTGGCCATCATGGTGTGGGGGCTTTTGATCGCCCGTTCGTCCCGGGATAAGTTCGGGTCGATGGTGGCGATCGGTGTGGTGAGCATGTTCTTCTGGCAGGTTTGCATCAACATCGGTATGGTGACCGGGCTTCTGCCCGTGGTCGGTGTGCCGTTGCCGTTTATCAGCTACGGGGGGTCATCCGTTATCTCCAATATGCTGGCGCTCGGACTGCTCATGAACATCAGCATGCGGCGCTTCATGTTCAGCTGATTCCCCTGCGCCGAAGCGCAAATCCCATTCTGTCCCGGCTTTCAACATTGATGGGGTTCTGGTTCTGTTAAGAAGTTTTTTAAGAGGCGGTTCTGCGCATTTCTGTGATATGCTTTCATCGTCTTCGAATGCCGAAAAAAACCTTTGACATCGGAAACTAAATAAGGTAACTAGGCGACATCTCCGCTAGTGCGCTATTTCACATTTTCTTAAAAAGAGGCGTGACCAGATGATAGACATAGATATTTCAATGGTTTATCAACTTATCAACTTTCTTTTTCTGATCTGGATTCTCAATATAATCCTCTATAAGCCAATCCGTAAGGTTCTTCGAGAACGGCAGGAGAAGTTAGGCGCTCTGGAGGCCGATATCAAGGGATTGACCGAGGAAGTGGAAGCCAAGAAACAGGAAATGCAGGCCCTGGTACAAGAGGCGCGTACCGAAGGCTATAGCAAAAAAGAGGAACTCAAGAGTCAAGGGCTGACCACCGAGAACGCTATCATCAGCGAAGTATCCAAGAAAACGGAATCGGAAATCGGGAAAGTGAAGAATGAAATCGCCGCGAGCATTGATCAGGCTCGACAGGCGCTCAAGACCCAGGTCGCCGAATTTTCCCGATCATTGGCGGAAAAAATCCTGGGGAGGGAAATTGCATGACTCGATCGCGTGAATTCAGGCTGATGTTGATCGTGGCGGCGCTTGCTGTCGTTTTATTTTCCTGGACCGGCGCGTCCTTCGCCTCCTCCAATCTCGGAGATAAGGCCGAAGTGGAAGTCACGGAAGAAATGAAAGGCGAAGCGCCCCATGGCCATGAAAGCGCCAAACTGGTCGATCTTGGCAAACGTTTCCTTAATTTCGGAATTCTGGCCATCGCCCTGATCTTTATCCTGCGCAAGCCGTTGAAAACCTTTTTCGGTGACCGGACCCGCCAGATCAAAAGCGAATTCGACGACCTGGAATCCCGCAAAACCGAAGCCCGCAAACAGTTCGAAGAAATTCAGCAAAAATTGAAAGATATAGAGAAGGAACGAGAGGTTATCATCGCCAGATTCGTCAAAGAGGGCGAAGCCGAAAAGCAGAAGATTGTGGAAAACGCCCAGAAGATGAGCAAAAGGATAGAAGAACAGGCCAAGCTCACCATTAATCAGGAAGTGAAAAAAGCCAAAGAGAATCTGCAAACCGAGATCGCCGACATGGCCACTCAGATGGCTGAGGATATGATCAAGCAGAATATGAAGCCGGAAGACCAGAAACGGCTCATCAGCGAATATGTAGAAAAAGTGGTGGAGGCATCGTGACGAACTTAACCATTGCGCGCAGGTACGCCAAAGCGTTATTAGGCATTGGCAAAGAAAACAAGCAATACGCCCAGTACGCGGAAGAACTGAACGCGTTTGTCGGCGTTTTGGACCAAAATCCGGACCTGATGGACGCGCTTTCCAATCCGCTTTATCCGCTTACCAGCCGCAAGAAGATTCTGGAGGCGGTTCTGGGAAAGACTGATTTCAGCTCGGTCATCAATCATTTCCTGACCCTCCTTATGGAGAAGCAACGCGTTCGGTATGTGAGAGATATCGCCGCTTCGTATCAGAAGATGGTTGACGATTTAACGAACGTGGCCGCCGCCAGGATAATCTCGGCGTCTGAACTCTCCGAAGAGGTTGTGGGGCAGATCAAAGCCGCCGTGGAAAAGATGACCGGGAAAACGGTGAAATTGGAACTCGAAATAGATCCCAGTATCATTGGCGGTATCATCACCAAGGTCGGGGATATGAATTTTGACGGTAGTGTGCGAACTCAATTGACGAGTTTGAAAGAAACACTGAAGAGGGGTGAGTAGCTCGATGGAAATCAAGGCAGAAGAAATAAGCGCGGTAATTAAGGATCAAATTCAGGGCTTTGAAAAGAAGATCGATATCAGCGAGACGGGCACCGTCCTCTCCGTGGGTGACGGCGTCGCCAAAGTCTATGGCGTGGAAAAAGCTATGGCCATGGAGCTGCTTGAATTCCCCGGCGGAATCATGGGGCTGGCCCTGAACCTTGAAGAGGACAACGTCGGTGTGGCCATCCTTGGTGAAGACACCCATATCAAGGAAGGCGATGTCGTTAAAAGAACCGGCCGTATCGCCGAGGTGCCGGTTGGTGACGGGGTCTTGGGACGCGTCGTGGACGCCATCGGAAGCCCCATCGACGGAAAAGGTCCTATCGAAACCGATGAATTCAGCCGTATCGAAGTCGTCGCGCCCGGTGTTATCGCTCGGCAGAGCGTTAAGGAGCCCATGTACACCGGGTTGAAGGCCATCGACGCCATGACCCCGATCGGCCGCGGGCAGCGCGAGCTTATCATCGGCGACCGCCAGATCGGCAAAACGGCCATTTGCGTTGACGCGATCATCAACCAGAAGAATACCGACCTCGTGTGCATCTATGTGGCGGTAGGCCAGAAGAAATCCACGGTCGCTCAGGTGGTGGACGCTCTCAGGCGCCATGGCGCCATGGAATACACCGTGGTCGTCGTCGCTTGCGCCTCGGATCCGGCTACCATGCAGTATATCGCTCCTTACGCCGGTTGCGCCATGGGCGAGTATTACCGCGACCGCGGAAAACACGCCCTCATTATTTACGACGATCTTTCAAAACAGGCGGTCGCGTACCGTCAGGTTTCACTGCTTCTCAGACGTCCTCCCGGACGCGAGGCTTTCCCCGGCGATATTTTCTACAACCACTCCCGACTTCTGGAAAGAGCGGCCAAGCTCAATGATGAACTGGGCAGCGGTTCTCTGACCGCGCTGCCGATTATTGAAACGCAGGCCGGCGACGTGTCCGCCTACATTCCGACCAACGTTATTTCCATTACCGACGGCCAGGTGTATCTCGAGCCTTCCCTGTTCTTCTCAGGCGTCCGCCCTGCCATCAACGTCGGTCTGTCAGTCAGCCGAGTCGGCGGCGCCGCGCAGACCAAGGCCATGCGGCAAGTGGCCGGTACCCTGCGTCTCGATCTGGCTCAGTATCGAGAACTCGAAGCCTTCGCGCAGTTCGGAAGCGAACTGGACAAAGCCACTCAGCAACAGCTGAACCGCGGTATGCGACTGGTGGAAGTGCTTAAGCAACCCCAGTATCGGCCGCTGATCGCGCCGCGGCAGGTCACCATTCTGTTCGCCGCCACGCGAGGCTTCCTGGATAAATATCCTGTCGATGACGTAGCCTCATATGAGTCCCAGATGTATGAGTTCATCGAGAGTAATTATCCGAATATCTATACGCAGCTTGACGAGAAAAAGATCATAGACGACGAGTTGGAAGGATTGCTTAAAAAAGCGCTCGGCGAATTCGACAACGTCTTTCAGCCCTCCGCGTAATCCTGTTCACGGAAGGATATTATGGAATCGTTACGTGACATACAGCGAAAAATAGGCGCGGTAAAGAAGACGCAGCAGATCACGAAGGCCATGAACATGGTGGCGGCCTCAAAGTTGCGCGGGGCCCAGGATGCCATGGAACGTTTCAAGCCCTACGCTGATAAGTTCCGGGATGTGTTGACCAGCCTTGCCACAAGAGTTGATCCCGATATTCATCCGCTGCTCGTCAAACCCGAAACCACGGAATCCGTCGCAATTTTGGTGATTACCGCTGACAGAGGGTTGTGCGGCAGCTACAACGCGAACGTGATCAATACCGCAGATAAGTGGATCAAAGCGCGTGGAGCGGAAAGGCAGGAAGCGAAAGTATTCGTCATCGGCCGAAAAGGACGCGATTATTTCCGCCGACGCAAAACCGAGATGGATTACCAGCTCGTGGATCAAATGGGCAAGTACGATTACACCGTGGCCCGCACCATCGCCGAGAAGCTGATCGAGTCGTTCCTGGCCGGTGAAGTTCAGGAAGTCCACATGCTGCACTCCGCGTTCATTAACGTTGGCATTCAGCGGCCCGAACTTAAGCAGCTTCTGCCCCTTTCGGCTGCGGATATCGGTGGCCCGGAAGCCGAAGAAGGCGCTGAAGCGGCTCACGCCGGACCGCAGGTCATGGAGTATATCACCGAACCTTCAGCCGAAGCGCTGATGATTGAACTCCTGCCCAAAAATATCGAAGTACAGGTTTACGGAGCGTTGTTGGAGGCGGTGGCGGCGGAACACGCGGCTCGGATGACGGCTATGGACAACGCCCAGTCCAACTGTAAAGAAATGATCGAAAGCCTCACGCTTGCCTATAATAAGGCGCGGCAGGCGTCCATCACCACCGAGTTGATGGACATCGTTGGCGGCGCCGAGGCGCTGAAAGGTTAGCCAATTCCCGAAGGAGGATATGGTCGATATGAATATCGGAAAAGTTACCCAGGTAATTGGTCCCGTTGTGGACGTAGAATTTGAGGAAGGCAAGCTTCCTGCCATCAAGACGGCTCTTACGCTTACCAACAAGGCCATCAATGAAGAGTCCGACAACCTCGTGATCGAGGTGGCTCAGCACCTTGGCGATAACGTTGTTCGCTGCATCGCCATGGACGTCACCGACGGCTTGGTAAGAGGCATGGAAGTAAAAGACACCGGCGCTCCCATCCAGATGCCCGTGGGCGAAGAAGCCTTGGGCCGCGTGCTTAACGTGGTCGGCAAACCCGTGGACGGTCTGGGACCCGTGGACGCAAAAACGTATTATCCCATTCACCGGCCCGCTCCTCTGTTTATTGACCAGGACACCAGTGTTAACGTGCTGGAAACCGGCGTTAAGGTTATCGACCTCCTCGTTCCCTTCCCCCGCGGCGGAAAAATGGGAATGTTTGGTGGAGCCGGCGTCGGCAAAACCGTTATCATGATGGAGATGATTCACAACATCGCCATGCAGCACGGCGGCATCAGCGTTTTCGCCGGTGTGGGTGAGCGTACCCGTGAGGGCAACGACCTCTACATGGAAATGAAGGAATCCGGCGTTCTCCCTCGCGCGGCTCTGATTTACGGGCAGATGACCGAACCTCCCGGAGCGAGGGCCAGGGTCGCCCTCTCGGCGCTTACCGCCGCTGAATATTTCCGTGACGAAAAGGGACAGGACGTTCTTCTGTTCATCGACAATATTTTCCGTTTTACCCAAGCCGGTTCGGAAGTTTCCGCTCTGCTGGGCCGCATGCCTTCCGCCGTTGGCTACCAGCCGACTCTGGGTACCGACCTTGGCGAGTTGCAGGAACGGATCACCTCCACAACCAAGGGCTCCATTACGTCCGTACAGTGCGTGTACGTGCCCGCCGACGACTTGACCGACCCCGCTCCCGCGACCACCTTCGCGCACCTAGACGGTACGGTCGTTCTCTCGCGGCAGATCGCGGAACTCGGTATTTATCCCGCGGTCGATCCCTTGGACTCCACCTCGCGTATTCTCGACCCCAATGTTCTGGGTGAGGAGCACTATCTGACCGCTCGCGCGGTGCAGCAAATCCTGCAGAAGTACAAAGACCTTCAGGACATCATCGCCATTCTCGGTATGGACGAGCTTTCCGATGAAGATAAGCTGACCGTTTCACGCGCGCGTAAGATCCAAAGGTTCCTGTCACAGCCGTTCCATGTGGCTGAAACATTTACCGGAACCAAGGGCGAGTACGTTAAGGTTGAAGATACCGTACGCGGCTTCAAGGAAATCGTGGATGGAAAACATGACGACCTCCCGGAACAGGCTTTTTACATGGTAGGCGGTATTGAAGACGCGGTGAAGCGAGCCAAGACAATGAGCGGCGAATGATAGGGGCCCGAAATGGCAGCGCAAATTCAGCTTGAAGTGGTAACCCCCGACAAGATCCTGGTGACGGAGCGCGTCGACTTGGTCGTCGCGCCCGGCGTGGAAGGGGAGTTCGGAGTATTGGCCGGACATATTCCCTTTCTCACTTCACTACAAATCGGGGAGTTATATTATAAAAAAGGCGCAAGCACCGAATATCTGGCTCTCAGTGGAGGATACGCCGAGGTATTGCCGGATAAGGTAACCATTCTGGCCGAATCTGCTGAAAAAGCTCGTGATATCGATGTGGATCGCGCCAGAAGAGCGCTTGAACGCGCCCAGGAAAGGCTGCGACAGGCCAAACTGGAAGAGCTCGACCACGCGCGAGCCGAAGCCGCGTTGGCTCGGGCGATATTGCGGCTAAAGATTGCGGAGAAGCGCCAGTAAAATAAACTCATATCGATCTATTCCTCTGAAGAGCGCATGACAAGAAGGCAAACGGTTAATCGTTTGCCTTCTTTTTGTTTAGAAGATAATATTAGGAGAGTTTGTTTATTCTCCAATTGAACTGATAAGCGATACCTTAGAGCTGCGTAAAACGCGCTTGGCGAGTATAGTCATAAATGACGGGCGCGAGCCCGCCGCCACGAGAGGAGAGAGGAATGTGCGGTATTATTGGGTACTCTGGCGCTCAAAACGCCGTCGACATAATCACAGAGGGATTGGGAAGGCTTGAATACCGAGGATACGACTCAGCCGGGATCGCGCTGCTTGATTCTGCCGGGGCTATACAGGTTAAACGGTGCCAGGGAAAGTTGAGTAACCTCAAGGAACTGCTGATCCAGAGCCCTGTAGATGGGGTTATAGGTATCGGACATACCAGATGGGCGACCCACGGCAGACCCTCCGAGAGAAACGCTCACCCGCACCGCGCCGGCGATACCGTTGTCGTCCACAACGGTATTATTGAAAATTACATAGAACTTAAAAAAGAATTTGTCCTGGACGCCGAAGCGTATCAATCCGAGACCGACACCGAGGTGATCGCCCATGTGGTCGATCATTTCGTAAACCAGGAAAACGATTTTCGCTCAGGTGTTTGTAAGGCTCTCAAGTTACTCAAGGGTTCCTACGCGCTGGTAATACTCAACGGCAAGTATCCGGGACAGATCATAGCCGCGAAAAATGAAAGTCCCCTGGTAGTGGGTGTGGGGGACCGGGAATATTTCGTCGCCAGTGATATCCCCGCGTTCCTGCCGTATACGCGAAAAGTGGTATTCCTGGACGATCACGAAATAACCGTACTAAAGGACGGCGCCATAGAATACCTGACGCTGGACCTTGTCCCGGTCGAAAAAAGGACCGAGACGATCGGCTGGAGCCCCGTCATGGCGGAGCGGGCCGGTTACAACCATTTCATGCAGAAGGAAATTTTCGAGCAGCCTCGAGCCATTATCGACACCTTTCGCAGCCGGATCAACGCTGAAACCGGCGACATTTATCTGGATGGCGTGGAGGAATGGCTTTTTAATCAGGAAAAACCGGTGGAGCGTGTTCTCATAGTAGCCTGCGGGACTTCTTTTCATGCGAGTCTGGTGGGAAAGTTCATGATTGAGGAGATGGCCAGAATACCGGTGGATGTCGATCTCGGTAGCGAATTCCGGTACCGCAACCCCATCATACAGCCGGGCACGCTTATGATCAGTGTGTCTCAATCGGGAGAGACCGCGGATACGCTCGCCGCGCTTCGCGAAGGCAAAAGCAAAAAGGTCAGGGCTTTGACCATTTGCAACGCGGTCGGCAGCAGCATGGTTCGGGAGGCGGACGGAGTTGTCTACACCCACGCCGGCCCTGAAATAGGGGTGGCCTCCACCAAGGCGTTTACGACGCAGCTTACCGTTCTTTATCTGATAGCGCTGTATCTGGGACGGGCCACAGGAAATATTAGCCGGGAACGCGCCAAGGAGGCCATCGATGAATTGATGAAGCTTCCCCATCAGATAGAGAAAATGCTGGAAGATGAGCAGAACATTGTGTCCATAGCTAAAAAATATATGAACGCCACGGATTTTCTCTATCTGGGAAGAGGCGTAAACTATCCCATCGCTCTGGAGGGAGCGCTAAAACTGAAAGAGATTAGCTACGTGCACGCTGAAGGCTATCCCGCCGGAGAAATGAAACATGGACCGATCGCGCTTATCGACGAGAAAATGCCGGTGGTGACTATCGTTACGGGCGGAGAGCTGTATTCCAAAATCATAAACAACATGGAGGAAGTGAAAGCCCGATCTGGAAAGATCATTGCGGTAACCAACATCGTAAATAACGACATCAAGAAAATTGCGGACGATATTATTGAGGTGCCGGGAACCACGGAAGCGTTATCGGCCATCATGAACACCGTGCCGTTACAGTTGCTGGCCTATCATGTGGCTGTAATGAGAGGCACTGACGTCGATCAACCTCGAAATTTGGCGAAGAGCGTCACTGTGGAGTGATGGTTGGCGTAAATCATAAAAAGACTTGACAATTCAATGTCCCCCATAAATAATCTGGATGAGGTGAAAAAGGCTCTATGGAACTGACGCAATTTGATCGTTTGGAAGAAAAGATTCAGCGCCTGATTGATATTCATGCGGCGGCAAAGAAAAAGAACGAAGATCTGTTGGAGCTGATAGCTCAGAAGGATCAGGATATCAGCCGTCTGAAACAGGAATTGGAGTCCGCGACACAGAGCAAAGAGCGGATTGGCGATCGGATCGAGACGCTCTTGAGAAAAATAGAAGATCTTGGCTCTTTGTAAAAGGGTATCGTAGACCGTGAAAAGGGTTTATACCATAAAGATCTTCGATCAGGATTTTTCCATAAAAACGGACGCGGATGAAAACCGCGTCCATGAACTGGCTGCGTATCTGCAACAGAGGTTTGACAGAATAAAAGCAGCCGCTCATAACGCGTCGCGTCCTGACCAAATGGCGTTGACCTTATTGGATGTGGCGAATGATTTTTTCGAAGTACGCGATTTATTGTCTGAAGTGAAATCTGAAGTGGAGAGCAGATCCAACCAGATGATCTCGCGTATTGAATCTATATCCCCGATGGAGGTGTAAAGGCAGACCGATCTTCACGTAGAGGAGAGCGCGTGGCGTCCAGAAGACGCCGGGCGGGAGAGGCGTGGAGGACTTTTTGCAAAACCGGCGGAGAGAGCAGGGACAATTATTGTAAGCCCAATATGGGATGAATATACAAGATGCAATGGGCAAACGGTTTCAGTGGGCCATCATACTACCTTAAACAGAATCATGATAATAAGTTAAAGCTTTTACAGGTTCCGAGTAATGATTCAGAATTAACCGTTTAAGAGGAGTTATTATCGCCCGTATTTTTTTCATCCCCCAATGGCGTCGTTCTTGATTTCTCAGACGTTTTCTGTCCACACCCGCCTTATTTCCCCGCAGGCAGCCCCCCGTCACTTCGGGAAGCTCGCTCCATCGCTTTTTTCCGATTGATTCGGAATTGGAGGAATATATGACTTTCTCACCGATCACTCTTGTGACGTTGCTTATAGCCGTTTTGGTTGGTATGGCGCTTGGCTACCTGGCTCGCAAAAAGGCGATCGAATCCAAAATGGAGTCGATCGAGCGATTCTCGCAAAATATAATCGAGGACGCCAAGCGAGAGGCCGAAGCCGTAAAAAAGGACGCCGCCATACAGGCCAAGGAATCCCGCTACCGCATGAAACTCGAGTTCGAACGGGAAACCAAGGAACGGCGATCTGAGTTAGGGAAGCTGGAGAAACGGCTTCTGCAAAAGGAAGAAGTTTTAGAAAAAAGACAATCCGGCGCGGAGGAACGAGATAAAGAAATATCCCGCAAGGAGCAATCTTTAGCGGACCGGAGCCGCAACCTGGAAATCAAGGAAAAGGAATGCGGCCGGTTGTACGAAGAGCGTCGCCTGGCGCTGGAGAAAATAGCCGGCATTTCGGCTCAGGAAGCGAAGAACATGCTTCTTGAATCCATGGAAAACGAAGCGCGTCACGACGCCGCGAAAACAATCAAGCAGATAGAAAATGAAACCAGGGAAGCCGCGGATAAAAAGGCTAAGGAAATAATCGCGCTGGCGGTCAAACGGTACGCCGGCGACTATATTGTGGAAAAAGCGGTTAGTGTGGTCAATCTTCCCAATGATGAAATGAAGGGAAGAATCATCGGCCGCGAGGGACGAAACATCCGGGCCATCGAAGCCGCCACGGGAGTCGATCTGATTATAGACGACACGCCGGAAGCGGTTATCCTGTCGACCTTTAATCCGATCAGGCGTGAAGTGGCCAAGATGGCCATAGAACGGCTTATCAATGACGGCAGAATCCATCCCGCCCGAATCGAGGAAATAGTTGAAAAAGCCACCGAAGAGATGGAGGTCTCACTCCGGGAAGTCGGTGAGCAAGCCACGTTTGACGTGGGAGTCCATGGGGTGAACCACGAACTGATAAAACTCCTGGGCAAACTCAAATTCAGATCCAGTTACGGTCAGAACGTGTACCAGCATTCCCTGGAAGTGGCCTTTCTGTGCGGCATTATGGCTTCGGAGTTGGGGCTGAATATAAAACAGGCCAAGAGGGCGGGACTGCTTCACGATATCGGCAAAGCGGTCGATCACGAAGTGGAAGGATCCCACGCCGCCATCGGCGCGGACCTCTGTAAGAAGTACGGTGAAAGCGCGGAGGTAGTGCAGGCGGTCGCAGCTCACCATGAAGATGTGCCGCCCGTGTCACCGCTGGATATTCTGGTGCAGGCCGCGGACACGCTGTCCGGCGCCCGCCCGGGCGCGCGGCGCGAGATGCTTGAAACATACGTTAAACGGCTTGAGGATCTGGAAAAAATATCCAACTCGTTCAACGGCGTGGCCAAATCATACGCGATCCAGGCGGGGCGGGAAATCCGGATCATGGTGGAGAGCGATAAAGTCAACGATGATGAAGCGGTAATGCTCAGCCGGGATATAGCAAAAAAAGTGGAAAACGAGCTGGTGTATCCCGGTCAGATCAGAGTTACCGTAATCCGGGAGACACGCGCCGTTGAGTACGCCAGGTGATTTGTGCTCAACGTCCTTTTTATTGGTGACATTGTCGGCCGTCCGGGGCGGCAGGCCATACGAGAACTGCTGCCTGAGCTGAAATCGCGCCACGCGATCGATCTGGTTATCGCCAATGGCGAGAACGCGGCCGGGGGAATCGGACTGACCCCGGACGTCGCGGATGATCTCCTCTTTTACGGAGTGGATGTTCTCACTTCCGGCAATCATATCTGGAAAAAACGAGGAATAGAGGCCTATCTGGACGAGACGCCCCAGGTGCTGCGCCCCGCCAACTATCCGGGGAGCGCGCCGGGACGGGGTGTCTATGTGGCTGACACGGCGCGTGGCCGCGTGGCCGTGATCAATTTATTGGGGCGGGTATTCATGCCCCCCATAGAGTGCCCGTTTCAAGTCTTTGACCGCCTTTTTGAACAGCTCGACCCGGATGTGAAAACCTGTATCGTGGATTTTCACGCCGAGGCCACATCGGAAAAACAGGCCTTCGGCTGGTACGCTGATGGAAAGGCGTCTCTGGTGGCGGGTACCCATACGCATGTGCAGACAGCGGATGAACGGATTCTGCCGAACGGCGCCGGCTACCTGACGGACGTGGGGATGACCGGGGCCATGAGTTCGGTTATTGGCATGAACCGGGAGATAGCCATACGGCGGCTGATAACGGGTATTCCCGAGCAGTTTAAAGTGGCGAAAAAGAACATTCAGCTGCAGGGCGTGACGGCGCAGATCGAAATTGCTACGGGAAAGTGTAAGAAAATCAGCAGGATAGTTAGTTGTTTGCGCTGAATGATTCTTTGGTTTTTTTTCGACAAAAGAGTTGACTTACTCACGAAAACCCACTATATAACGGACCTCATGCTGATGACGTTGGCTGATGTGCCTGTTCAGCGGCATGATTTGAGAGACCGATCTCGCCCCCTTCGGGGCGGTTTTTTTTGCGGCAAGGTTTTTGGAAATAAAAACGGAGCGGCAAAAAAGAGGAAAGAAAAAAGCTTGACAGTTCAAACCGGATAGGGTAGCATTCGGTTTCATCTTCTGACGGAAAAGAAAAAACAAACACCGCAGAAACGAAAATTGAACAAAGAAAAACGTTGACAGTTTGTAAGTGGTTTGTTATAGTTTCAACTAGGAAATTGTTCTCTGAAATCTGAATAGTGGGCAAAGCTTGTTCGTGGGCGCTCGAGAAAATTGCAAGTTCAAACTGGAGAGTTTGATCCTGGCTCAGAACGAACGCTGGCGGCGTGCCTAACACATGCAAGTCGTACGAGAACGTCAGGCTTCGGCTTGATTAGTAAAGTGGCGCACGGGTGAGTAACGCGTGGGTAACCTACCCCTAAACCAGGAATAACTACTCGAAAGGGTAGCTAATACCGGATAATGCCTCTTGATCTTCGGATCATAGGGCCAAAGGTGGCCTCTCTGTAGAAGCTACTGTTTAGGGATGGGCCCGCGTACCATTAGCTTGTTGGTAGGGTAATGGCCTACCAAGGCTGTGATGGTTAGCTGGTCTGAGAGGATGATCAGCCACACTGGAACTGGAACACGGTCCAGACTCCTACGGGAGGCAGCAG